>Ga0335085_10001927_pt1 | contig 40896 bp, 38 predicted proteins | sample Lox_Sample_45_FD_206712 | JGI IMG/M metagenome (GOLD analysis project Ga0335085, IMG submission 206712) | Soil microbial communities from Loxahatchee National Wildlife Refuge, Florida, United States - Lox_Sample_4.5 | ecosystem: Environmental > Terrestrial > Soil > Wetlands | place: USA... | reverse complement strand
AAGCAGCGCTACGCCGCACAAGGAGGACCGCCGGGCAACGCCGAGATTGCGGACAATTCGCCTTCATGAATTGGACAGCGCAGGCTGCCCGCAGGGCGAGGCCGTGAGGCCGAGTCAAAAGCGCGGTTCAGCCTAGATCCATGATCATCGCGATTTCGTCACAATCCGGAAACTTCACGCACTTCATGCAGTCTCCCCAGACCTTGTGGGGGAGCTGGGATTTGTCCACGATGCGGAAGCCGAAGCGGCTGAAAAAGTCCGGCTTGTAGGTGAGGCAGAAGACCCGCTTCAGTCCCAGCTCCCGGGCCTCGTCGATGCAGGCCTGCACCACTCGCGTGCCGATCCCCCTGCGCCCCACGTCCTCGGCCACCGCCACGGAACGGATCTCCGCCAGGTCTTCCCAGACGATGTGGAGGGCGGCGGTCCCGGCAAGTTTCCCTCCCTCTTCCACGATGTAGAAATCCCGGAGCGCCTCGTAGAGCTCGGAGAGGGAGCGGGAGAGCATGTCGCCGCGGCTGGCATAGGTGGCGAGGAGCTTCTGGATCTCCTTGACGTCGTGTATCTGGGCTTTGCGGAGCATGGTGGTTCCTTTCGTGTCATCTTGCGGCGGATCAGGCCTCGCCCCCCTGGGCGTCGTGAATCATCTCCCGGGCATGTTCCCTGGTCTTTTCCGTAATCCGCTCACCCCCGAGCATCCGGGCCATCTCCGCCACCCGCTCTTCGGCGCCGAGGAGGGCGACGGCGGTCACGGTCCGCCCCCCTTCCACCCGCTTCTCCACCCGGTAGTGGTGGTCGGCGAAGGCCGCGACCTGGGGAAGATGGGTTATGCAGAGGACCTGCTGCCGCCGGGCCACGTTCTTCAGCTTCCTCCCCACCAGCGCCGAGACGGCGCCGCCGATGCCGGTGTCCACCTCGTCGAAGACGAGGGTCGGCACGTCGCTTTCGGGAAGTATCTGCTTCAGGGCCAGCATGAGGCGGGAGAGCTCTCCCCCCGAGGCGATCCGCGCCAGCGGCTTCGGAGCTTCTCCGGGATTGGGGGAGAAGAGGAACTCCACCCGGTCGAGCCCCGTCGGCCGCGGATCGGCAAGTTCCTCGAAGGCCACGGCAAAATGGGCGTTCTTCATGGCCAGCTGGTGCAGTTCCCGCTCCATGGCGTCCTTCAGCCGGAGGGCGGCCTGCCGGCGCCCGGCGGAGAGCTCCGCCCCCCTGGCCCGCATCCGCCCTTCCTGCCCCGCCAGGGCGCGGTCGAGCTCGTGGCGGGTCTCTTCCCGGTTGCGCAGCTGCTCCAGCTCCCGCTGCACGTCGTCGTTGTAGGCGATGATCTCCGCCACTGTCGGCGCATACTTCTTCTTGAGGCGGCTGATGGCGTCGAGCCGGTCCTCCACCGCCTGGAGTCGGTCCGGATCGGCATCAACCCGGCCGGCATAGTCCCGCAGCGCCAGGGCCGCATCCTCCAGCTGCAGATAGGCTCCATCCATCGCCTCGGCGATTGGCGTCAGGGAACCGTCGATGGCGGCGATCTCGCCGACCATGGCGCGGACCCGCCGCAGGCTCCCCAGCACGGCGCCGTCGCCGCCGTAAAGGACGTCGAAGGCCTCCTCGCTCCCCTGGAGAAGCTTCCCGCCGTGGGCGAGAATCAACCTCTCCCGCTCCAGCTCCTCCTCCTCGCCGGGGGCAAGGCTCGCCCGGCCGATCTCCTCCGCCTGGAAGGCGAGAAGGTCGATGCGGCGGGCCGCCTCCCGCTCCCCTTCCTCCAGCTGCCGGAGCCGGGCGAGTGTCTCCCGGTATTCGCCGTGACTGGCGGCGAACTCGCCCCGCAGCGGGGCGAGGCCGGCGAAACCGTCGAGGAGCAGGAGATGGTTTTCCGGACGGAGGAGGGTCTGGGATTCGTGCTGTCCGTAGATATTGATCAGCGCCTCGCCCAGCTCGGCGAGGGCGGCGGTGGTGGAGAGCCCTCCCCCCACGAAGACCCGGTTCCTCCCGGAGCGGGAGATCACCCGTTTCACGAGAAGCTCGCCGTCCGGCTCGATCCCCGCTGCCTCCAGCCGCGCCAGCAGGCCGGGATGCTCCGCCGGCTCGAACAGGGCCTCGACGACCGCCTCTTCCTCGCCGGTACGGATCAGGTCGGCGGAAGCGCGCCCCCCGAGGAGGAGGTTCACCGCGTCGATGATGATCGACTTCCCCGCGCCGGTCTCACCGGTGAGGATGTTGAGCCCCGGCCGGAACGACACGTGGAGGTTGTCGATGATGGCGAAGTTTCTGATGTTGAGGTCTGAGAGCATACAATCTGTTCTATGTTCTATGTTCGAGGCGGGGGTTTACTGTTTGTAATGTTGAACGTTGAACTTCGAACGTTGAACGGGGTTCACCTCTCCCCCCACTTCAGCTTGGTCCGCAGTACCTCGAAATAATTCTTGCTCCGCGACGCCACCAGGCGTGTCCGGTGCCGCGCCCGGCGGATACGGATGAGGTCGCCGAACTTGAGTTCGAACCCCACCTGGCCGTCGAGGGTGAGAAAGACATCCTCGCTTTCGGAAAGGAGCCGGATGCTGATGACGGCGTCGCTCCCCACCACGATGGGACGGTTGGTGAGGGTGTGGGGGCAGATGGGGGTGAGCACCAGGCAGTCGAGGGCCGGCTGGACGATGGGGCCGTTGGCGGCCAGGGAATAGCCGGTGGAGCCGGTGGGGGTGGAGATGATGAGCCCGTCGGCCTTGAAGGTGGTGAGGTAGTGGCCGTCCACCGCCGTTTCCATGTCGACGATCCGGGCCAGGGCCCCCTTGTTGATCACCACGTCGTTCAGCACTCGGTGCGACACCACTTCCTCGCCGTCGCGGGTCACGGTCGCCCGCAGCATCATCCGCTCGGAAACCTCGTAATCCCCCGACAGGCACATTTCCAGGGCGGGGTAGAGCTCGTCGAGGGTGATCTCCGTGAGAAAGCCGAGGCTCCCCAGGTTCACCCCGAGGATCGGCACTTCCCGGGCGCCCACGAGACGGGCCACCGAAATGAGGGTGCCGTCCCCGCCGAGGACCACCACCAGGTCGGCCTCGGTGCGGATATCCTCCCGCTCCTTCCCATCGGCGTAGGCGAGATGCCGGGCGAGATGGGACTCCACCAGGGGAACGAGCCCTCTCTTCTCCAGCCAGGTGACGAGCTTGCCGGCCACGTCCAGGCAGCGGGGATCGTGGACCTTGGCGAAGATGGCTATTTTTTTCATCGAACAGCCTTTATCTGTGGTATAAATCGATGTTACTAGCATATTACACCGGGCATGTCCAATGGAAATTCCGGCCGTTCCCGGTTATACTTAGAACCTGCCCCGTACCGTTCCGTCCCGGACGCCCCCCGCCCGGGCACGGACCTCCCGCAAACCACGACCCGGTGTCCCGGCACCACCACCGAACCCCGGCGAGGCGCAGATGGCGGAAGAACCCACCACCTACAACGAAGCCCCGGAACTCGACACCCTGATGCTCATCATCAAGTCGTTCCTGGAGCACCTGGAATACACCCTGGGGAAGGACAAGTACATCGCCGACAAGGCCGACTTCTTCCACGCCCTCGCCTACGCGGTCCGCGACCGGCTCGTGGAACGCTGGCTCGACACCCAGCAGCATTACTACAACGACGATTCCAAGCGGGTCTACTACCTCTCCATGGAATACCTGATGGGGCGCACCCTGGAGAATAGCCTCATCAACATGGACATGCTCGACAATTTCCGGGAGGCGGTAGAGTCCCTCGGCCACGACATGGACGAGCTCATCGGCCAGGAGCAGGATGCCGGCCTCGGCAACGGCGGCCTGGGGCGCCTGGCCGCCTGCTTCCTCGATTCCATGGCCACCCTGTCGCTCCCGGCCTACGGCTACGGCATCCGCTACGAGTACGGCATCTTCCGCCAGCGGATCATCGACGGCACCCAGGTGGAGGTGCCGGACAACTGGCTCCGCTACCTCAATCCGTGGGAGTTCGGCCGCCAGGAACACCTCCACCCCGTCAAGTTTTTCGGCAGGGTGGAAACCCGGGCAAACTCAAGCGGCGAGACGGTCTACGAGTGGATCGAGACGGAAAACGTCATGGCCATGGCCTACGACATGCCGGTCCCCGGCTACGGCACCAACACGGTCAATTCCATGCGTCTCTGGAGCGCCAAGTCCACGCGGGAGTTCGACCTCTCCTTCTTCAATGCCGGCGACTACATCCGGGCCGTGGAGGACAAGATGATGACGGAGAACATCTCCAAGGTCCTCTACCCGGCCGACCACGTTGTGGAGGGAAAGGAGCTGCGGCTGCGCCAGGAGTACTTCCTCGCCTCGGCGACCATGCAGGACGTGCTGTACCGCTTCAAGAAGAAGCACGACGACTTCACCTTCCTCCCGGACAAGGTGGCGATCCAGCTGAACGACACCCATCCGTCCCTCGCCATTCCCGAGCTGATGCGGCTCCTCATGGACCGGGAAGGAATGGGGTGGGACGCGTCCTGGGACATCACGGTCCGGGTGTTCGCCTACACCAACCACACGATCCTTCCCGAGGCCCTGGAGAAGTGGCCGGTCTGGATGTTCGAGCAGCTCCTCCCCCGCATCCTCCTCATCATCTATGAAATCAACGAGCGCTTCCTCGCCGAGGTACGGACGCGGTTCCCCGGCGACACGGGCCGGCTCGCCCGGATGTCCATCATCGAGGAGAACGGCCAGAAGCTGATCCGGATGGCGCACCTGGCCATCGTCGGCAGCCACACGGTGAACGGCGTCTCCACGATCCACAGCGAGATCATCAAGCACAAGGTCTTCCGCCACTTCTACGACCTGTGGCCGGAGAAGTTCATCAGCATCACCAACGGCATCACCCAGCGGCGCTGGCTCAGAAAGGCCAACCCCCGCCTGGCGGAGCTCATCTCCGAACGGATCGGCAGCGAGTGGCTGGCCGACCTGGAGCAGCTGCACCGGCTCACCCCCCTTGCCGACGAGGGGGATTTCCGCGCCCGCTGGCTCCAGGTCAAACGGGAGAACAAGCAGGTTTTGGCCGACTACATCCTGCATCACAACGGCATCACGGTCAACGTCGACTCCCTGTTCGACTGCCAGGTGAAGCGGCTCCACGAATACAAGCGGCAACTGCTGAACGTCCTCCACATCATCACCCTCTACAACCGGATCAAGGACAACCCGTCCGTTGACATCGTGCCACGCACCTTCATTTTCAGCGGCAAGGCCGCCCCCTCCTACCTCCTCGCCAAGCTGATCATCCGCCTCATCAACGGCGTGGGGCAGGTGGTGAACAACGACCCGGACGTGGGGGAGCGGATGAAGGTGGTGTTCCTCGCCAACTACGGCGTCACCCTCGCCGAGTTGATCTTCCCGGCGGCCGACCTGTCGGAGCAGCTCTCCACCGCCGGTACCGAGGCATCGGGAACCGGCAACATGAAGTTCGCTCTGAACGGCGCCCTCACCATCGGCACTCTGGACGGGGCCAACATCGAGATCATGGAGGAGGTGGGACCGGAGAACATCTTCATCTTCGGCCTGACCGCGGAGGAGGCCGCCGGCATCCGGAAAGAGTACAATCCGTGGGAGTACTACCAGAGCAACCCCGAGCTGAAGCGCGCCATCGACATGATCGCCGCCGGCTTCTTCTCCCCGGCCGCCCCCGACCTGTTCCGCCCCGTGGTCGACGCGCTCCTTGCCGACGGAGACTACTACCTCCTCCTCACCGACTATGCCTCCTACGTTGCCGGACAGGAGGAGGTGAGCCGGGTGTACCTGGACAGCCACGAGTGGGCGCGCCGTTCCATCCTCAACTGCGCCGGCATGGGGAAATTCTCCAGCGACCGCGCCATCTCCGAGTATGCCCGGCTCATCTGGGACGTGAACCCCGTCGAGGTGAAGCAGGTCCTGGAATACCGGCAGCGGCAGGCAACGGATACCAAGAGCGAATGACGAAAGGGAACATGGACCTCTTTGACTCGACCGCCCTCCCGGAGATGCGGCAGGATGCCCCCCTGGCGGAACGGATGCGCCCCCGGACCCTCGACGAGTTCGTCGGCCAGGAACACCTCCTCGGGCAGGGGAAGCTCCTGCGCCGTCTCATCGAGGCCGACCAGCTCACGTCCCTCATCTTCTGGGGCCCCCCCGGCTCGGGGAAGACGACCCTCGCCCGCATCATCGCCAACGCCACCAAGGCCCACTTCATCTTCTTCTCCGCCATCCTCTCGGGGATCAAGGAGATACGGGAGATCGTCAAGGAAGCCGAGGAGGTGCGCAAGTACCACGGCAAGCCCACCATCCTCTTCGTCGACGAGATCCACCGCTTCAACAAGTCGCAGCAGGACGCCTTCCTCCCCTACGTGGAAAAGGGGATATTCACCATCATCGGCGCCACCACGGAAAACCCCTCCTTTGAGGTGATCGCCCCGCTCCTCTCCCGCAGCAAGGTGCTCGTCCTCAACCCCCTGACGGACGGGGAACTGGCGGGGATACTCCGCCAGGCCCTGGCCGACGGCGAACGGGGGCTCGGCTCCCGCCAGCTCTCCATCGACGACGACGCCCTCGCCTTCATGGCCGGGCAGGCGGGAGGGGACGCCCGCGTCGCCCTCAATACCCTGGAGACCGCGGCACGCCTAGCGAAAAACGGCGTCATCGGCCTCGACACCGCCCGGGAGGCGGTGCAGAAAAAGCCCCTTCTCTACGACAAGGGAGGAGAAGAGCACTACAACGTCATCTCCGCCTTCATCAAGTCGATGCGGGGGAGCGACCCCGACGGCGCCCTCTACTGGCTGGCGCGGATGCTGGAGGCGGGGGAGGACCCCCTCTTCATCCTCCGCAGGATGGTGATCCTGGCCAGCGAGGATATCGGCAATGCCGACCCCCGGGCGCTCCAGGTGGCGGTAGCGGCCCTCCAGGGGTTCCAGCTGGTGGGACTCCCCGAAGGGAGGATCATCATGGCCCAGGCGGTCACCTACCTCGCCTCCGCTCCGAAATCCAACGCCTCCTATCTCGGCATCGACGCCGCCATGGCAGAGGTGCGCGCCTCGGGTGCCCTCCCCGTCCCGCTCCACATCCGCAATGCCCCCACGAAGCTGATGAAGGATCTGGGATACCACAAGGGGTACAAGTACGACCACGATTACCGGGAAGGGTTTGCGGGACAGGACCACCTGCCGGAGCGGCTCGCCGGGCGGACATTCTACGAGCCGACGGAGAGGGGATACGAAAAGGCCATCAGGGAACGGCTGGCATGGCTGCGGCAGGCCGGAAACGACGAAGAACGATAGTGTGCGGGAACCGGTGCCACCTCTCACCGGAGGAAAGGAGGAGCGTGCCGTGAACGACCCGCGGGGAGCACTCAGGAAGCACGCCTTCATCTGTCCGCACTGCGGCCAGCGGATATCCATGCTCCTCGACCTCTCGGCCGGCTCCCAGCGATACACCGAGGACTGCGAGGTCTGCTGCAACCCCGTCGAGGTGAGCTATCGGGCGGAAGACGGGGTCATCGTCTCCTTCGAGGTCCGGCCGGCGGAGTAACCGCCGGAAGCAACCGGTCATCTACTGGCAAATTATAATCCAGCTGATACACTCGTTCTCGTAGTGAGCTCCCTTCCGGGACGGTGATCATGATCCGACGGCTTACCGACATCCCCATCCGCACCCACCTGACCCTCCTCGTGCTGGTCGCCTTTCTTCCCGCCCTCGGGTTCGTCGTCTACACGGCCGTCGAGCAGCAACGGGCGGCAGTCACCGCGGCCGAGCGGCGCGCCTCTCTCCTCGTGGACGAACTTGCCGAATCCCAGCACCAGGTCATAGCGGGGACGGAGCAGATGCTGGGGACCCTGGCGGAACTCCCCGAAGTCGGCAGCCGGGACACGACCGCATGCAACCGGCTGTTCGCGGCCCTCCTCGCCCGCTATCCCCACTACCGCGCCATCCAGGCCGCCGCCGCCGACGGACAGATCTTCGCCTCCGGCACACCCTTCTCCGGCGCGGACTCCGTCGCCGACCGCAAGGAGTTCCGGGACGCCCTCCGCACGGGGAGCTACGCGGCCGGTGAATACCTCGGCAACGGGGCCGGCTCCTCCCCAATGCTCACGTTCGCCCAACCGGTGTCCGGTGCCGGTGGCAGGACCGCAACGGTCCTCCTGGCGGAGGCCGACCTGGAACTCCTCGGCCGCGCCTTTTCCCGGGTTCGCCTGCCGCCGGGAGCTACGGCGGTGATGACCGACAGTTCCGGCATCATCCTCTGCAGCAGTCCTTCGGCCGGCAGGGCGGTCGGCACCCCCGACGAACCGGAGATGTTCCGGGCCATGCAGGCCGCCGGCGACCGCGGCACACTCCCGGGCGGAGCGGGAGTGTCCATTGCGCCCCTCGCCGTCTTCGGCACCATCCACACCTCCGCCGGCGCCCCTCCCGCCATGTACATCCGTGTTACCCTGCCGGAGGAACTGGTGCACGGCGTCGCCGTCCAGGTATTTCTGCGCAACTTCTTCCTGTTGCTGGCCATTGTCGTCCTGGCCCTGGCGATAACCCGCCTGCTGGTGAAACGGAGCCTGGCAGAACCGATCGAACGGCTGGCCGAGACTTCCCGGCGCCTCGCCCGGGGCGATCTCACCGTACGCACCGACCTCAGCAGCGGCAGGAGCGAACTCGGTGAGCTCGCCCGTGCCTTCGACGACATGGCCCAGTGTCTGGCGGCCCACGAATCCGAGCGCAATCGCACCATGGAGGAACTGGAACGGCTCACCCAGCGGGCAATCGCGGAAAAAGGGCGCACCGATGCGGTAATTGCCGCCATCGGAGACGGGATCAGCATCCAGGGGACCGACTTCGTCGTCCGCTACCAGAACGCCCAGCATAAGGCCCTGATGGGCGATTGCGTGGGGAGGTACTGCTATGAAGCCTACGAGCACAACACCACCGTCTGCGACAACTGCCCTCTGGCCGCCGCCTTTGACGACAGGCGGATTCACACGATGGAACGCTCCGCTCTCAGGCCGGACGGCACCATGCTGCACATGGAGATCACCGCATCGCCGGTTTTCGACGAAGAGGGGAATGTAACGGCCGGCATCGAGGCGGTGCGCGACGTCACCCGCCGGAAGAGAATCGACGAGGAGCTGCAGCAGCGCAACGAGGCCCTCGTCAGGAGCAACCGGGAGCTGCAGCAGTTCGCCTACGTCGCCTCCCATGACCTGCGGGAGCCCCTGAGGACCATCACCAGCTTCATCCAGCTCCTGCAGCGGCGCTACGCCGCCAAACTGGACCGGGACGCCGACGATTTCATCGCCTTCATCGTGGACGGAGCGGCGCGGATGCAGCAGCTCATCGACGATCTCCTCCTCTATTCCCGGGTCGAGTCGCGGGGGAAGGAATTCGCCCCCGTCGACAGCGGCCAGGCGCTGCAGGATGCCTTGACCAACCTGACCACGGCCATCAGCGACAGCGGCGCTTCCATCACGGCGGAATCACTCCCCATTGTCCTGGGAGACGACGTGCAGCTCGTCCAACTCTTCCAGAACCTGGTGGGGAACGCCATCAAGTTCCGCAGCGACGCCGCGCCGGTCATCGCCGTCGGCTGCAGCCAGGACGGCAACTGGTGGCATTTCACCGTGAGGGACAACGGCATCGGCATCAGCACCGACAGCCATGACCGCATCTTCGACATCTTCCAGAAACTCCACCCCCGGGAGCGCTACGAAGGGACCGGCATCGGCCTGTCCGTCTGCAAGAAGATCGTAGAGCGGCATGGGGGGCGAATCTGGGTGGAATCATCCGTCGGAAAGGGATCGACCTTCCATTTCACCCTCATCGGGGCGCCGCCATGACGGCCCGGCGTCAAGACACCCCGGCCCCTTGCCGGCGCCATCGCCCCGCCGGGGAAATGCCGGCCTTGGAGAGGCTTCTCCCTCTCTTCCTGGCCCTCGTTTGTTCCCTCCTCCCGGCGCCGGGCCTGTCCCGGGCGGAAACCGCGCCCGCCGCCGTCGTCCTGGTTCTCAACTCGTACCACTACGGCTATTCCTGGTCGGACAACGAAATGAACGGGGTGTTCGAGACGTTCCGGGCGGCGCCCCGCCACTTTGAGCTGCGTACGGAATACCTCGACACCAAGTACTTTCCCCGCATGGAGCTCTTCGAGGAGCAGGCGACGCTGATGGCCCGGAAATACGGGGAAAGCCGCATCCGGCTGGTGATCGCCACGGACAACCCGGCCCTCGATTTCGCCCTGAAATACCGCGACCGGCTCTTTCCCGGCGCCGCCATCGTCTTCTGCGGTATAAACGGCTACGAGCCGTCGATGATAGCCGGACAGCACCGTATCACCGGGGTGGCGGAGCGGCTGAACACCCCCGACACCGTCTCCCTGGCCCTCCAGCTCCAGCCCGATACCCGGGAAATCTTCGTGGTGCACGATTACACCTCCACCGGACTGGCAACCCGGCACGAGGCCGAGGCCGACCTGCAGAGCTTCGCCTCGCGGGTGCGGATCCGCTACATGGAGAACCTGTCCACCGACGCAATGCTCCGCCAGCTGAAGGGGCTGAAAAAGGGGACAATCGTCCTCGCCCTTTCCTACAGCCGCGACAAGGACGGCATCGTCTACGACCATACCCGCATCGCCCGCCTGTTGGGGGAAAACTCTCCGGTGCCCGTGTACGGAACCCATGCGGAGCGCATCGGCTACGGCATCCTCGGCGGGAGCCTCCTGGGAGGGAGGATGCAGGGAAGCGGCGCCGCAGAACTCGCCCTGCGCTTCCTGGGGGGGGAGGATATCGACCGCATTCCGGTCACCACGAAGAGCGCGACCACCATGATGTTCGACTACGACGTGATGGAAAAGTTCGGGATCTCCCTCAGCCGGCTTCCGAAAGGGGCGGTCGTCATCAACGAGCCCCAGTCGTTCTACCACAAACACAAGAGGCTCGTCTGGACGACCCTCAGCGCCATGGGGGCTCTCGTGCTGATCATCGTCCTCCTGGCGGTGAACATCTCCCAGCGCCGCCGCTCCGAACGGGCCATCGCCCAGAAGGCCGCCGAACTGGAGCGGACCAACCTGGAACTGCAGGAATTCAACGTCCTCGCCTACCACAATCTCCAGGAGCCGCTGCGCACCATCGGCGGATTCGTCCAGCTCCTCTCCCGCAAATACCGCGGGAGGCTCGACCAGGAGGCGGACGAGTACATCGGGTTCGTCGTCCAGGGGGTCTCCCGCATGAAGGAGCTGTTCAACGATTTCCTTGCCTACTCCCAGCTGGCCCGGGACGAGGCGAAGATGACCGACGTCGACCTGAACGCTGTTCTCGCCACCGTCCTCGCGGTGCTCAAGGAACCGATCGCCGACAGCGGCGCCCGGATCGAGGGCGATCAGCTCCCCACCGTCACCGGCAATCCCCGCCAGATGGAACTCCTCCTCCGCCACCTGGTGGAAAACGCCATCAAGTTCCGCGGCGGCGACCGGCCGCTCATTCGCGTAGCCGCCGCCGCAGACGACGGCGCCCAGCGCATCTCCGTGCACGACAACGGCATCGGCATCGACCCGTCCTACCACGAGCGGATCTTCCGGATATTTTCCCGACTGAACCCCCAGGAGAGCTACCCGGGCACCGGGATCGGCCTCGCCATCTGCCGCAAGATCACCGCGCTCCACGGCGGCAGGATCTGGGTGGAATCTCCCGGCGGCGACGGAACAACATTCCATTTCACCCTGAAACGTGCTACAGTGACCGCCACAAAACGGTAGGGGAGTGGTGACATGACCGATGCACTCTGTATCAAGCAGGTGGAAATCCTGCTGGTGGAGGACAATCCCGCCGACATCCGGCTGACCACCGAGGTCCTGAAGGATGCCAAGCTCTGCAACACGCTCAACGTCGTCCAGGACGGCGTCGAGGCCCTGGAATACCTCCGCAGGGAAGGGAAGTTCGCCGGCGCCACCACCCCCGACCTGATCCTCCTCGACCTGAACCTTCCCCGCCTCGACGGCCGCGACGTGCTCCGGGAGATCAAGAACGACCCGCAGCTGCGGAGCATCCCAGTGGTCATCCTGACCACCTCCGACGCAGAGCAGGACATCATCAGGAGCTACCAGCTCCACGCCAACTGCTACATCACCAAGCCGGTGGACCTGGAACAGTTCTCCAAGGTGGTTCAGTGCATCGAGGACTTCTGGTTCACCATCGTCAGGCTCCCCTCCCGGAAGTGACGGCCGCCATGGGACCCGAACTGACCGTACTCCTCGTGGAGGACAACCCGGCCGATTCCCGGCTCATCAGGGAATACCTGAAGATCGTGGAGGAGGCGCGCTTCGAGACGCTGCCGGCGGTTTCCCTCGCCGACGCCTTCGACGTGCTCGCGAAGCACCCCTGCGACGTGATCCTCCTCGACCTCTCCCTCCCGGACAGCGCGGGGCTGGAAACACTGCACCGGATGCATGCCCATGCCCCCCAGGTGCCGATCATCGTCCTCACCGGCCTCGACGACGACGCCCTCGCCCAGACCGCCATGCGCCACGGCGCCAAGGACTACCTCCTCAAGGGGAAGTTCGACCTGAGCCTCCTCAACCGCGCCATCCGCTATACCCTGGAACGGAAAAAGGCCGAGGCCGAAATCAGGAAGCTCGCCTACTACGACGTCCTGACAGGCCTCCCCAACCGCCTCCTCCTCTACGACCGCCTCAAGCAGTACCTCGCCAGGGCCGCCCTCTCCAACGACGTGGTGGCGCTCCTCTGCCTCGACCTGGACCACTTCAAGGTGGTCAACGACTCCCTCGGCCACGCCAACGGCGACATCCTCCTCCAGGAAGTGGCCCGGCGCCTCTCCGGCGTGGTCCGCAACAGCGATACGGTGGCCCGCATCGGGGGGGACGAATTCGTCATCGCCCTCTCCTCCGTCCCCGTCGGCGAGGACATCGCGAAGGTCGCCTCCAAGGTCCTCACCCTCCTGGGCGACCCCCTCCAGATCGCGGGGCACGAGATCTACACCGGGGCCAGCATCGGCATCGCCTGTTTCCCCGGCGACGGCAGCAGCGCCGACGACCTGATGAAGCACGCGGACATCGCCATGTACCAGGCAAAGGAACAGGGGCGCAACACCTGCCGGTTCTTCGCCGCCGACATGAACCAGCAGGCCTACAACCGGCAGATGCTGGAGAATCAGCTGCGCAAGGCGCTGCAGCGCGAGGAGTTCTTCCTGGTCTTCCAGCCCCAGACGGACATAGACACCGGCAGGATCATCGGCCTGGAGGCGCTGCTGCGATGGGACCACCCCGAGCAGGGGATCATCACCCCCGGCTCCTTCATCCCGCTGGCCGAGGAAACCGGGCTCATCATCCCCATCGGCGAGTGGGTGCTGCACGCCGCCTGCGTCCAGAACAGGAAGTGGCAGGAGGAGGGGCTCCCGGCGGCGCGGATCGCCGTGAACATCTCCGGCCGGCAGTTCAAGGACGCCCAGATCGTGGAGACCGTCCGCCGGGCACTCCGGGACACGGGGCTCGAGCCGCGGTTCCTGGAACTGGAAATCACCGAAAGCACCATCATGACCGACCCGGCCACCGTGGTCCCCGTCTTCGACCAGCTGAAGGAACTGGGCGTGGGGCTGGCCATCGACGACTTCGGCACCGGCTACTCCTCCCTGAGCTGCCTGAAGCACTTTCCCATCGACCGCCTGAAGATCGACCGGAGCTTCGTGAGCGACATCGGCATCCCGCCGGACAACGGCGCCATCGCCGAGGCGATCATCTGCATGGCCCGCAGCCTCGGCATCGACGTGGTGGCCGAGGGGGTGGAGCGGGCGGAACAGGTCGATTTCCTGCGCAGCCGCGCCTGCCCGGCCATGCAGGGGTATCACATCAGCCATCCCCTGCCAGCAAAGGCCTGTGCCAGGTTCCTCGCCGCGGGCGGGCACGGGGGCGCTCATCCCCCGGCCGCCGCGGAGACATCGGACGGGTCCGAGGCTTCCTGCGGCGAGTGCCGGCCAGGGGGGGGATCATGAAGAAAATCGGGGTGCTCACCAGCGGCGGCGACTGCTCGGGCATGAACGCCACCATCCGCAGCGCCGTGCGTACCGCCCTGCGGATGAACCTGACGGTGACCGGCTTCCGCAAGGGGTTTGCGGGGCTCATCAAGGGAGACACCCTCCCTCTCGACTCCCGGGCGGTCTCGGGGATCATGCACCGGGGGGGGACCTTCCTCCAGTCGGCCCGCTGCCCCGAGTTCCGCACCCCGGAAGGGCAGCGGACCGCCCTCGACAACCTGCGCCGGCTGGGGATCGAGGGGCTCGTAGTGATCGGCGGCGACGGCTCCCTCAACGGCGCCCTCGCCCTCCACCGGCACGGCTTTCCGGTCGTCGGCATCCCCGCCAGCATCGACAACGACATCGCCTTCACCGACATGGCCATCGGCGTGGACACCGCCCTCAACAACATCATCTACGCGGTGGACTGCATCAAGGACACCGCCAGCTCCCACGCCCGCGCCTTCGTCATCGAGGTGATGGGACGCAATTCCGGGTACCTGGCCAGCGTGAGCGGCATCGCCACCGGCGCCGAGTGCGTCATCGTCCCGGAAACGGAATGCGACCTGGTCCAGCTCTGCATCCAGCTCCGCCACCGCTACCAGGAAGGGCGGGACAACGCCATCATCATCGTCGCCGAAGGGGCCGGCGAGGCCCGGACCATCGCCGACACCATCAAGGACGCCATCGGCTTCGAGACCCGGGTCACGGTGCTGGGCCACTACCAGCGCGGTGGTGCGCCGTCGGTGTTCGACCGGCTCCTGGCGAGCCGCTTCGGCAAGCGGGCCGTGGAGCTCCTCCTGGAGGGGATGAGCGGCGTGATGGTGGGGCTCTCCTGCCACAACCTCATCGCCACACCCATCGAGGAGGTGGTGAAGACCGAGAAGAGGCCCCACGAGGACATGCTGCAGCTGGCCGAGATGCTGGGGATCTAGGCCCCATTGTTCAGGGACGGCACGTAAAGCTTTTTTACACCAGTAAACATTTTGACATTCCCCCTCGGCATTTCTCCCGCACGGCTTTACACCTTTCCGTCCGGACCGGATGTACGTTTTTTTACGTTCGTCCGGAGGCACTCCCTTCCCTGTAGTGCCAACTTCCTGAAATAGCGTAGCAACCCAGTTCGGCACGGAACGTGATACGGAGAGTGAGTCCCCGTCTCTTCTTCTGGCAGTGGAGTGCCTGCGTTTCACGGCGCCTGGCCGCAGCCGTGTCAGCAAGGGGAAATACATATCCTATTCTACGGCAGCCGCCTTTGTGATATAACTCTATCGGATCACGGGAGCCTGGCGGAGAATGCTGTAACGATGCGAAGGCTCCCGTGAAAAGAGAATTGTTAGAGGCCGTACGCCCGGCTGGTGCTGTATGGGCTGCGCTCCCCCCCAGCCTTCGGCCGTTGACGGATCATCAGGGTGATACCATGTCCACTTTATCTGTTTCCCCCCATAGCTCATTGTTGCAGTCGCGCTCCCTCCCCATCTCCCTGAAGATCACCGGGGTCTATGCCGTAGTCGGCAGCCTCTGGATCCTGCTGTCAGACGAATTCCTGGGACTGATCACCCATGACGCGGCGACCCTGTCAATCCTGCAGACCATGAAGGGGTGGCTCTTCGTCCTGATAACGGCCGCACTGCTGTACCTGCTGATAGAGCATAATTTTTCCACTGTCCAGCGAGCGCAGCGGGCATTGCAGGAGAGCTACAACGCGACCCTGGAGGGATGGGTGCGTGCTCTCGACATGCGCGACAGGGAGACGGAAGGCCATACGCAGCGCGTGACGCAATTGACGCTCACGCTGGCACGGGAAATGGGAATGGGCGACGGAGAGCTGGAAGATGTGCGGAGAGGGGCATTGATGCACGATATCGGGAAGATGGCCGTTCCGGACCGTATCCTGCTCAAACCCGGCGTGCTGGACGACGACGAACTGGAGGTCATCCGCCGGCATCCGGTCCATGCCTATGAGTTCCTGTCGCCGATCATCCAGCTCCGCCGCGCACTCGACATCCCCTTCTGCCATCATGAAAAGTGGGACGGGACCGGGTATCCCCGCGGCTTGAAAGAGGAGGAGATACCGCTGGCGGCGCGCATCTTCGCGGTAGCGGACGTATACGACGCGCTTCGTTCCGACCGTCCGTACCGTCCGGCATGGCAGGAAGAGAGAGTCCGCGAATACATCATCAACAACAGCGGCAAGCATTTCGATCCGCAGGTGGTCGATGTGTTCATGCGTCTCGTGTGAATGGGAAGGGTTGCACCCTCTCGGCCGCTCACGTTACTCGTCGGGCATAGCGGGGTTATCTGCCTTTTCCTGCCGGAAACCTTAGGTGGACGTCTTTGATATTTCCCATGGACGAGAGATACCTGCTTGCCGCCGCCAGATATATCGAGATGAATCCCGTTGCCGCCGGTCTGGTCGCACTTCCCGGAGAATACCCCTGGAGCAGCGCCGCTGCCCACCTTGCCGGGACAAACGATCAACTGGTAACGGTCAGGCCGCTTCTGGATATGGTAAGTGACTGGCGGGACTTTCTGACACTGGTTGATGAGGAGGAGCTCGCACTACTGAAGAAGCACGAGCGTAGCGGCCGTCCACTTGGAGAAGTTACTTTTGTCGAGCACTTGGAAGCGGAACTGAAACGTCTACTGCGACCGGCGAAGCGTGGACCGAAACCAAAGGCAAAGTAGTTAAATATACTGTCCCCGAAATACATTAGCTGGAAAAGGTACGTGGGGAAAAGAGGGAGTTGCAGGTCAGGCGTGAGAACTGTTTGCGCTCCACTTATGGATTGCTGACAGGCTCTCCGATTCAGACCTCTCGATTTCTTCGGTATCGTAATCAGCCTGAAGCCCAAGCCAAAAACCAGCACTGGTGCCAAAGAACCGAGACAAACGGACGGCAGTGTCAGCGGTGATCGCCCGTTTACCATTGCAAATGGCGGAGATTCTTGGCTCCGCGACTCCGATTTCCTTTGCCAAGCGATACTGGCTTATCCCCAGTGGAATGAGGAATTCTTCCCGCAGGACTTCGCCGGGGTGTATGTTGGGAAGCTTTTTCATAGGTTTCACCTCAATGATAGTCGCAAATTTCAACTCGGCTTGCTGTCCCGTCGCTCCAGACAAAGCAGACTCGCCACTGGTCATTAATCCTTATGCTCCATTGCCCCTCGCGGTCACCGGAAAGTTTCTCCAACCGATTTTGTGGAGGAATGCGGAGGTCATCGATCCTGCGGGCGTTGTTAAGCATACGCAACTTACGCCGCGCCACTGCCTGAATCTGGGTTGGGAGACGACGGGAGAAATTCCCCTCCCAGATATCTTGAGTTTCGCTGTCATGGAACGATGTAATCACAATCTAAATACTAACGCAAAACAGAAGTATCGTCAATCTACATTGAAACCGAAATTAGAAATCGAAGCCAATCGGCGGCACGCAGCCGGAGCGGTGAACCTGCGCCGCTGGTGCGCCTCGGCCCCGTTAAACCACGTGGCAATTTCAAAAACATCAGGAGAAGCGTCACCATGAATTTCGACAGCATCTCGCGCGACGACCTGCATGACATTCTATGCCAGATGCCGAAAGCTGAACTGCATATCCATATCGAAGGCTCACTGGAGCCGGAGCTGATCTTCGCACTGGCATCACGGAACCGGATTCAGCTCCCCTATGCAACCATCGATGAATTGCGCGCCGCCTACGCCTTTACAGATCTGCAGAGCTTTCTGGACGTCTACTATGCCGGAGCCAGCGTGCTTCAAAAAGAGGATGACTTTTTCGACATGGCCTGGGCGTACCTGAACCGCGCCAAGGCCGACAATGTCGTCCATGCAGAAATTTTCTTCGATCCCCAGACACACACGTCCAGAGGCATTCCCTTCGAAACGGTGATACATGGCCTGGATCGGGCACTCCGCCGCGGCCGTGAAGAACTCGGGCTGAGTGCTTCGCTGATACTCTGTTTTTTGCGCCACCTGCGGGAAGAGGATGCTTTTGCGGTGCTGGAAGAGGCGTTGCCGTTCCGCGACAGGTTCATCGGCGTCGGCCTCGACAGCGGGGAGCGCGGCAACCCGCCGGAGAAATTCGCCGGTGTTTTTGCCCGCTGCCGCGAACTGGGGCTGCGACTGGTGGCCCATGCCGGCGAAGAGGGTTCGGCCGACTACGTACGCCATGCCCTTGATCTGCTGAAAGCGGAAAGAATCGACCATGGCGTGCACTGCCTGGATGATCCCCAGCTTGTCGCACGGCTGGCGCGGCAACGCATCCCCTTGACGGTGTGCCCCCTTTCCAACGTGAAACTCCGCGTCTTCCCCGCCCTTTCCTACCACACCATCGTCAAATTGCTGGCTGCCGGCGTGGTGGCAACGATCAATTCCGACGACCCGGCCTATTTCGGTGGCTACCTGAACCGGAATTACACCGAGATATTCGCGGCACTGCCTGAACTTGGGGCAAAGGAGGCGTACCGGCTGGCTCGGAACAGTTTTCAGGCCAGTTTTGTGGATGAACGCACCAAGGAAGGATGGATCGGGAAGCTTGACGAGTTTTTCTCGCACCGGTGCGGCGCCCACGCGGGATGCCTCCGGGAAGGGTAGACCGGACGAAAATCCGCGGCAGAGGCCAAAGCGGACACGCCGATCGTGGAGCATCATAACGGGATGGAGTCCTGGCGGGAAAACAGCACGCTTTACCTTCCCGCCCAATCTGGTACAGTACTATCTATGCCGTCTATCTGACCGTCCATCGAAAGGAAGAGCTATGCGCAAATTCATTCTATCAGCCTTCATCTGCCTCCTCCTCGCCACCACGTCGTTCGCCGCGGAGCCCGCTGCTCAAAGCGCGAACGAGACGATAACGACAAAATCCGGACTGCAGTATACCTCCCTGAAGGAAGGTACCGGCGCTACTCCCGGGCCAGAAGACACGGTGCGGGTCAATTATCGCGGCACGCTGTTGAACGGCCGCGAATTCGACAGTTCCTACAAGAGGGGAAGACCGGCCGAATTCCAGCTCAACGGCGTCATTAAATGCTGGACAGAGGGCCTGCAGCTGATGAAGGTCGGCGGGAAGGCGCGACTGGTGTGCCCGTCGAATCTTGCGTACGGCGAAGATGGCATTCCGGGTTCCGTCCCGGGGTTCGCCACGCTGACATTCGAGGTGGAGCTCCTCGCCATCAAGTGAGGAGTGGGAAAAAGGGAAGGGGCAGGCCGCTTTCCGCCGAAGGGAAAAGTCGCCTGCCCCCTTTCTGCGTCCTGTCAGTACCGGTAGTGCTCCGCCTTGTACGGACCCTCCACGGAGACGCCGATGTACTTCGCCTGCTCCGGGGTGAGCTCCGTCAACTGGGCGTTCAGCTTCTTCAGCTGGAGCCGGGCCACCTTCTCGTCCAGGTGCTTGGGGAGGGTGTAGACGCCGACCGGGTACTTGCCGGGATTGGCGAAGATCTCGATCTGAGCGATGGTCTGGTTGGCGAAGGAGGAGGACATGACGTAGCTGGGGTGCCCCGTGGCACAGCCCAGGTTCACGAGCCTTCCCTTGGCCAGGAGGATGATCCGCTTCCCGTCAGGCTTGTCCCCGGCAGGGGGGAAGATGACGTGGTCCACCTGGGGCTTGATCTCCTCCCACCGGTACTTCTCGATGCTCGCCACGTCGATCTCGTTGTCGAAGTGCCCGATGTTGCAGACGATGGCCTGGTCCTTCATCCTGGCCATGTGGTCGTGGGTGATGACGTGGTAGTTGCCGGTGCAGGTGACGAAGATGTCGCCGTGCTCGCAGGCGTACTCCATGGTCACCACCCGGTACCCCTCCATCGCCGCCTGGAGCGCGCAGATGGGGTCGATCTCCGTCACCCACACCTGGGCCGAGAGCGCCCGCAGCGCCTGGGCCGACCCCTTCCCCACGTCGCCGTAGCCGCAGACCACAGCGATCTTCCCGGCCACCATGACGTCCGTTGCCCGTTTGATGCCGTCCACCAGCGATTCGCGGCAGCCGTAGAGGTTGTCGAACTTGGACTTGGTCACCGAGTCGTTCACGTTGATGGCCGGGAAGGCCAGCTCCCCCCGCTCATGCATCTGGTAGAGCCGGTGGACGCCGGTGGTGGTCTCTTCGGTCACCCCCTTCACCTGCGCGATGCGGGTGGAGTACCAGGTGGGGTCCTGGGCCAGCTTCGCCCGGATGGCGGCGAAGAGGATGGTCTCCTCCTCGGAGCCGGGGGTGGCCAGCACCGACGGGTCCTTCTCCGCCTTGGTCCCCAGGTGGAGGAGGAGTGTGGCGTCCCCCCCGTCGTCCAGGATCATGTTGGAGTGGCTGCCGTCGGGCCACTCAAAGATCCGGTGGGTGTAGTCCCAGTACTCCGTCAGGGTCTCCCCCTTGACGGCGAAGACCGCCGTCCCCTCCGCGGCGATGGCCGCGGCGGCGTGGTCCTGGGTGGAGAAGATGTTGCAGGAGGCCCAGCGCACCTGGGCGCCCAGCGCCTTGAGGGTCTCGATGAGCACGGCGGTCTGGATGGTCATGTGGAGCGAGCCGGTGATGCGGGCCCCCTTCAGGGGCTGACGGCTGGCGTACTCCTCGCGGATCGCCATGAGCCCCGGCATCTCGGTCTCGGCGATCCTGATTTCCTTCCGGCCCCACTCGGCCAGGCCGAGGTCGGCAACGATGAAATCCTGTGACATGTGTGTCTCCTTTGCGTGGTAGTTTGGTACGGTATTTCAGACAGAACAGATGTCGTTGCTACGATGCCTGCACCAGCAGGACCGTCTCGTCTCCCGCGGCCCCTTCCAGCCGCTCGCAGCGGACCTGCGCGAAACCGGCCGCCCTGAGCCAGGCGGCGAGCTCCTCCTCGCCGAACCCCAGCCACTGGTCGGCCAGCCGCTCCCTGGCCAGCTCCCTCTCGTGGCGGGCCAGGTCGGCCAGCACGAGCACCCCACCGGGGACGAGCGCCCTGCGGATCTCGGCCAGCACCGCGGGGGGATCGGCGGCATGGTGGAGCACCATGGCGAGAACGGCGCAATCGGCGCCCCTGTCCGGGAGCGGCAGGTGGGTCATCTCCCCCAGCCGCAGGTCGATCCCCGCAAGGCCTGCGGCGGTCAGCCGCCGGCGGGCCTCCTCCAGCATGGCCGGCGAGTGGTCGACGCCGATCACCCGGACAGCGCGGGCCGCCAGGGCTGCGAGGAGACCTCCGGTCCCGACGCCGATCTCCACCACCGTCCCCCCTTCCGGCACGAGCGCCAGGAGACGCTCCCGGTAGTCGGGGATGGGGAGGAGCGTCCGGGCCAGGCCGTCCCACTGGCGGGCGTGGCGGTCGAAGAACTCCTGGCTCCTGCGGCGCCTCCCCTCCAGCACCTCGGCCACGGCGGCCAGGTCTGCGGCATGTTCCGGGAGCGCCGCGAGCCCCTCCTCCACCATCGGGCGGATGGCGGAGAAGAACGGAGCCTCGCCGCCGGCACGGTAGTAACTCCAGGTCCCCTGCCGCTTCACCGACAGGACGCCGGCAGAGGTGAGGATCTTCAGGTGCCGCGAGATGCGCGACTGCCCCATCCCCATGATGGTGGTCAGTTCCTGCACGGTGAATTCCCCCCGCAGGAGGACCGCCACCAGGCGGAGGCGGGAGGGGTCGGCAAGGGCCTTGAAGATTTCGAGCATACTGCATCAACCTGGACAATTTTATTATATCAACTTTTCTTGATATATCACGACAGGTCTTGTTCGTCAACGGAAAACTTTCGACCCTCCCCCGTCTCATTTTTTGATGGCAATTTTGGCGGCAATCTGCGAAATTTTAGATGCAGTGGGAAGCGGGAGACAGGGAATGGACACGACAGACACAACCGGCACGGACGAAATAAAACCGGCACCCGACGGCTCCCCCGAGCCGGAAACGGCCGCCATCGACAAGCCTCCCTGCTGAGGCCCCCCTCCCTCCGCCGGCGGCGGAGAGATCGACGAAAACGTCCCCGGCTTCCAGGGATGGCTCGCGACCGGGGCCGGACGCGCACCGAGGGTGGCGACGCGGCTGCGCTTTGCCGACCGGGTCGGAGCCTGGAAGGCGCGCTGGGGGATCGGGCGCATGGAGTACCTGGTCCCGCCGGGACTCTATGCCATCGGGGAGCCAACGCCCGACGATCCGGTGGTGGTGACGGCCAACTACAAGATGAGCTACGACCTCGTGAGGCGGGCGCTTGCCGGCCGAAACGCCTGGCTCCTGGTGCTGGAGACCTACGGGATCAATGTCTGGTGCGCGGCGGGGAAGGGGACCTTCGGCACCGGCGAGCTGGTGCGGCGCATCGCGGCGACCGGCCTGGCCGGGGTGGTGAGCCACCGCCGGCTGCTGCTGCCGATCCTGGGTGCGGCCGGCGTGTCGGCCCACGAGGTGGCCCGGCGCAGCGGCTTCACCATCCGGTACGCCGCCATCAGGGCCGATGAACTGCCGCAGTTCCTGGACAACGGCATGGTGACGACCCCCGCCATGCGGGAGCTCTCCTTCACCTTCCCGGAGAGGCTGGTGCTGGTGCCGGTGGAAATCCTCCATGCCATGACCTCCGCGGCGGTAGTCACCATCTGCCTCTTCGCCTGCGGCTTTTTCGCCGCCGGTCCGTCCGGCGGGATGAAGGCGGCCATCGCCTACCTGGGGGCGCTCGCGGGCGGGGTCGTGATCGGGCCGCTCCTCCTCCCCTGGCTCCCCACACGGAGCTTCTCCGTCAAGGGGGCCATTGTCGGGCTTGCCTGGAGCGTCGCATGGTATCTCCTAGCCGGGGGGCGGGAGTGGGGCGCTGCGACAACCATTGCCGCCTTCCTGGCGCTGCCGGCGGTGAGCGCCTTCTACACCCTCAACTTCACCGGCTGTACCCCCTTCACCTCCCGCACGGGGGTGAGGAGGGAGATGCGGGCTGCCCTCCCCGTCATGGGCGGAGCACTGGCCGCGAGCGGTCTGCTGCTGGTGCTGGGCAGGTTTTTCTAGTCGAAAAGGAGAGTTCGTGAAAGGGTTCAGATACCTGCGCAACGCGACCACGCTGCAGCTGCGGGAGTCGGCCTGCATCGGCTGCGGCAGATGCCCGGAAGTCTGCCCCCACCAGGTGTTCGAGATGGCGGAACAGCGGGCCCGCGTCGTCGACCGGGACGCCTGCATGGAGTGCGGCGCCTGCGCCCTCAACTGCCCGGTCAAGGCGATCTCTGTCGATGCCGGGGTCGGCTGCGCCACGGGGCTCATCAACGAGTGGCTGCGGGAGAGAAAAATCCGGGGTGCGGGCGGCGGTTGCTGTTCCTGAACGCGATTCGCGGCCTCGACAGGCAGAAAAACATAAAAAAAGAGGGGAAGAACCCTCTTCCCCTCTCATCGTGTCTCCATCCGTGGCACTCCTTGCCACGGCAGCTCTCTAGGCGGCCTTTTCCTCCGCCGCGCCCTCCGCGAACAGCTCGTCGAAGATCTCCCGCACGGTGGTGATCCGGTCCGCCTTCCAGGCGTTGGTGCCGCAGAAGACCAGCCCGCTCGCCGTGTCCCCCTGCTGGGCCCGGTCGAGGGCGTGGACGATGCAGAACCGCTCGCCGCTTTCCTTGTAGGTACATTTCTTGAGACAGCCATTGGCGCAGGCGGTCCCTTTCACCTGGTCGTAGAGGACGATCTCCTCCTGGTTGCGGAGGATTGCCCGTCCCGGCAGGCCGGCAGGGCTCATGATGAGGCCGATGTCTTCCTTGCGGCAGTCGAGGTAGGCCTGCTTGAAGGCGTCGTCCGCATCGCACTCCTCGGTCGCGACGAAACGGGAGGCCATCTGCACGCCGTCCGCCCCCTGCTCCAGCGCATGCACGAGATCGTCCCTGTCCCAGACGCCGCCGGCGGCAATGACCGGAATGTCGCGGCCGTATTCCTGGCGGAAGAACTCCTTCACCCCGCGCACCGTGGCGTACTGGTCATACTCGCCGGTGCCGATATTCTCCAGCTTCTCGCCCAGGTGCCCGCCGGCGGTATCAGGGTCTTCCACCACCACCGCGTCGGGGAGGCGGCCGTACCCCTTCTCCCACTTCCGGGCGATGAGCTGGGCGGCCCTCACCGACGAGACGATGGGGACGAGGGCCACGTCCGGGGCGTGGGCGGTGAGCCCGGGAAGGGTCAGAGGGAGACCGGCGCCGCAGATGATCACCTTGGCCCCCCCTTCGATGGCCGCGGCCACCAGGTCCTCGAAATCGGAGAGCGCCACCATGACGTTGACGCCGATGACGCCGTCGGGGGCGATGCGGTACGCCTTGGCCAGCTCGGCCTTGAACCCGTCGAAATCGGCCTGGAAGTAATTGTCCCCCCGGTAGAACCCGCTTCCCAGGGCGATGCCGGCGGCGGCGACAATGCCGACCCCGCCGCATGCAGCCACGTGGCCCGCCAGCGAGCCGCCGGAAATCCGCACGCCCATCCCACCCTGGATGAGGGGATACCGCACCGTGTACTTGCCGATCTGTAAGGGTTTGAACTCCATAGGGCACCTCCGTGCTCTTGCAGATGACCCAGCGTACCAGAAAACGCCCGCGACGAGTGTAATAGTAATGTAAAACCAACTAACCCCTTGCAACGGCGGGAGTTCGATGGTACACAGAAGTCATGAAGTGGCTCCGGAAAATCACCCATCCCCTCGTGGCCATCATCGGAATCCAGCTCGTCTGGATCTTCATGGTGGTCCTCTGGGTCTACTGGTTCGTGGGGCGCCACAAGGAGTTCCGCTCCCTTACGGAGCGCTACCGGCCGGACCTGGTATCCCGCGGCCTCGACTGGCCGGTCCTGGTGGGGGGCCTTGCCCTCCTCCTCACCATCCTGGCGGGGGTCTACGTGATCTTCCTCTACTGGCGCCGCCAGTCCAACCTGTACCGGGAGCAGAAGGACATCATCGCCCAGGTCACCCACGAGCTGAAATCCCCCCTCGCCTCCATCCAGCTCCACCTGGAGACCATCCGGCTGCGCAATCCCGCTCCGGACAGGATGGAACGTTTCCTCGACACCATGCTCGCCGACACCGAACGGCTCAACAACCTCATCAACAACCTCCTCATGGCGGCGCGCCTCGAGCAGCGGCGCAGGGACGCCCCGTTCACGGTCGTCAACTTCACCGAGCTGCTGCGCGCATTCGTGGACCGCAAGCGGAAGGAGCTCCCGGAGGGGGGGAGCATCACCCTGGAGGCGGAGGAGGTAATCATGCTGGCGGCGGACGTCCAGGGAATGGAGACGGCGCTGCGGAATCTCTTCGAAAACGCGGTCCTCTACAGCCCCGCCTCGCCGGAGATCAGGATCGCCCTGAAGCGTCAGGGGAACCGCTGCTGTCTCACCTTTGCGGACAAGGGGATCGGCCTCGCCCCCAACGATCTGAAACGGGTGTTCCGGATGTTTTACCGGGTCCGCCGGCCTGGGGAGAGCATCCGCGGCACCGGCCTCGGCCTCTACATCGTCAGGTCGGTGATGAACGAGCACGGCGGGAACGTGAGCGTAGAGAGCGCCGGGGAAGGGAAGGGATGCACCTTTGTCATCACCCTGCCGCTGGCCGTGGAGAAACCTGCCCATGACTGAAGGCAAGCCGCACATTCTTCTGGTCGAAGACGAGATGCACCTGGCCCGCGGGATCTGCTTCAACCTGGAGCAGGAGGGATACCGGGTGAGCCACGTGGAGAGCGGTGAAGCTGCCCTGGAGAGCGTCCACGTCAACCGTTTCGCCCTCATCATCCTCGACATCATGCTCCCCGGCATCGACGGATTCACCGTCTGTCGCAACATCAGGAAGAGCGACGGCAAGGTCCCGATCCTCATCCTCACCGCCCGCTCCGAGGAGGGGGACCGGATCACCGGCCTGGCCAGCGGGGCGGACGACTACCTGACCAAGCCCTTTTCCCTGTCCGAATTCCTCCTCCGGGTCGAGGGGATGCTCCGCCGCTCCGCCTGGTACCGCCCCGAACCGGTGGAGGAGGGGTACCGTTTCGGCGACAACGAGGTCTACCTCCTCTCCTACCACGCCAGGACCGCCCAGGGGGAGATCGACCTGACCGACCTGGAGGTGAAGATGCTCGCCCTCTTCTTTCAGAAAGAGGGAGAGGCGATCACCCGTCGGACACTTCTGGAGACGGTCTGGGGATACTCGTCCGATACGGAGACCCGCACCCTCGACAACTTCATCGTCCGCCTGCGGAAATACTTCGAGCCCGATCCGGCAAAACCGGTCTATTTCCAGACCGTCCGGGGGGTGGGGTACCGGTTTTCCCGGAAGGGGTAGATTCCGTTTCGCGTTGCGCGTTTCGAGTTTCGCGTTTTGAACACGGAGTTTGGGATGGGATGAGAAAAATCCGGAGCATGAATCATTCGAGTAACAGCAAAGGCCGGATGACAATGTCACCCGGCCTTTGTAAGTTTTCAACGCGAAGCGCGAAACCCGCAACGCAAAACTGCTGTTACAGCCCCGCCTTCTCCCGCAGGATGGCGGCCTTGTCGGTCCGCTCCCAGGTGAACTCGGGGAGCTCCCGGCCGAAATGACCATAGGCGGCGGTCTTCCTGTAGATGGGACGCAGGAGGTCGAGTTCCTCGATGATCGCCCGGGGGCGCATGTCGAACACCTCCCGGACCAGCTCCGCCATGCGCGAGGCGGGCATTCTGCCGGTGCCGTCGGTGTCGATCATAATGGAGACCGGATCGGCAACCCCGATGGCGTAGGCTACCTGGATTTCGCACCGGGAGCAGAGCCCGGCGGCAACCAGGTTCTTGGCCACGTAGCGCCCCATGTAGGCGGCGGAGCGATCCACCTTGGAAGGGTCCTTGCCGGAAAAGGCCCCGCCGCCGTGGGCGCCGTGCCCGCCGTAGGAGTCGACGATGATCTTGCGACCGGTCAGGCCGCAGTCTCCCATGGGTCCGCCGACCACGAAGCGCCCCGTCGGGTTGATGAAGTAACGGGTGGACGAGGTCAGCAATTCGGCCGGGATGACCTTTTTCACCACTTCCTCGATGATCCCCTCCTTGATGGTCTCATGGGTCACCTCGGGGGTATGCTGGGAGGAGATGACCACCGTATCCACGTAGACGGGCCTGTTGTTCACGTACTGGACGGAGACCTGGGACTTGGAGTCGGGGCGGAGAAAATCGAGCACCCCTTCCTTGCGCACGGCGGCAAGGCGCTGGGTCAGCTTGTGGGCATACATGATCGACATGGGCATCAGCTCCGGCGTCTCGTCGCAGGCGTAGCCGAACATGAGCCCCTGGTCGCCGGCCCCCTGGTCCTTGTAGAGCCCCTCCCCTTCGGTCACCCCCTGGGAGATGTCCGGCGACTGCTTGTCAATGGAGACGAGGACGGCACAGGTCTCCCAGTCGAACCCCATGGCCGAGTCGTTGTAGCCGATTTCCCGGATGGTCTCGCGGACGACCTTCGGGTAGTCGACGATGGCGTCCGTGGTTATTTCACCGGCGATGACCGCCATTCCCGTGGTCACGAGGGTCTCACAGGCGACGCGGGACTTCGGGTCCTGGGCGAGAATGGCGTCGAGAATCGCATCGGAAATCTGGTCGGCGACTTTATCGGGATGACCTTCGGATACCGATTCCGAGGTAAAAATGTAGTCCTTCATCTCCATGGCAGCTTTCCTCCTCACGTAACCCGTCGTTGCGATACTATCCTGAAAAAATGTGTATGGTAAACGTCATGGCAGGAGTTTGTCAAGGAAGAAACCGAAGTTCGGTGACTTCCACTGTGTCCTGGTACATGTACCGGGCCGGCACCTACCCTGTGACAAAGCGGGGTTAATCGAAGCTCTCGGAGTAGTGGGCGGCAATCTCGCTCTGGAGGAACGATTCTACCTCCTGGGCGGTGGCGAAGGTGAGGGCATGGTCCACGAGCTTCTCCGTTTCCTTTTTGGAGCAGCGCCGGAGGATCTTCTTTACCCGGAGGAGGGAGGTGGCATTCATGGAGAGTTCGTCAAAGCCGAGTCCGAGGAGAATCGGCAGGTACACGGCTTCCCCCGCCATCTCGCCGCACATGGAGGCGTCGATGCCGGCGGCGTGGGCAGCGTCCACCACTATCTTGAGGGAACGCAGGACCGCCGGGTGGAGCGGCTCGTACAGGTGGGAGAGGTGTTCGTTGGTCCGGTCGATGGCGAGGGAGTACTGGATCAGGTCGTTGGTGCCGACGCTGAAAAAGTCCACCTCCCGGGCGAGGAGGTCGGCAATGATGACCGCCGAGGGGATCTCGATCATGATGCCGATATCGATCCCGTCGTCGAAGGACTTCCCTTCCCTCCGCAGTTCCTCCTTGGCCTCCTCGAGCAGCGCCTTGACCGCCCTGATCTCGGCCACCCCCGACACCATGGGGAAAAAGATCCGCACCTTCCCCAGGGCTGAGGCGCGCAGGATGGCCCGGAGCTGGGGCTTGAAGGTCTCCGGCTGGCGCAGCGACAGGCGGATGGCCCGCAGTCCCAGGGCCGGATTCAGCTCGTCCGCCAGGTTCAGTTCGGGGACGAATTTGTCCCCTCCCACATCGAGGGTCCTGATGGTGACCGGCAGGGGAGCCATCTCCCGGATGATGGCGGCGTAAGCGGCGAACTGTTCCTCCTCGGAGGGGAGCTCGTCCCGGTTGAAGAAGAGCATCTCGGTCCGGTAGAGGCCGATCCCCTCGGCGCCGTGGCCCTTGAGGGACGGGATCTCCTCGGGAAACTCCACGTTCCCCTTCAGGACGATCCGGCAGCCGTCGGTGGTCTCCGCGGGGAGGTCCCGCAGCTTCAGGAGTTCCCGCTCCAGGTATTCGTAGTGCTGCTTGCGGCGCAGGTAGTCCCTGAAGAGCTCCTCGTCGGGATTGATCACCACCGTCCCGGTGGCGCCGTCGATGATGAGGACGTCGCCGTCGGCCACTTCGGCGGTGATCCGCTCCAGGCCCACCACCGCCGGGATATCCAGCGCCCGCGACAGGATGGCCGAGTGGGAGGTCTTCCCCCCCAGGTCGGTGACGAAGCCGATCACCTTTTCCTTGTCGATCATCAGGACGTCGGCCGGCGACAGGTCGTGGGCGACGATGATCGCCTTGCCTTCCCCGTAATTGACGGGGACCTGCTCTTGACCGACCATGCAGCGGAGCACCCGCTCGATCACCGTCTCCACGTCGCTCCCGCGTTCACGCAGGTACTCGTCCTCGATCCCCGCGAAGAATTCCTTGAACTTCTGCAGGGTGCGCTGCAGGGCCGCTTCGGCGTTGAGCCGCCCCCCCTCAATGGCGTCGACCGTCTCCCGGGTCAGCATGCTGTCCTGCAGGATCAGCAGGTGGGTGTCGATAACGTAGAGGTGTTCGGGGCCGCGCTCTTCGGCAAGATGCTGCTTGACCCCCCGCAATTCCTCGCCGGCGGCCTCCAGGGCGGCCTTGAAGCGGGCAACCTCGTCGGAGACCTCGTCCGGGCCGATCTCCCGCTCCAGCACGACGACCCTGCTCCGGTCGGCAACCCGCGCCCGGCCGATGGCGATGCCGTGCGACGCGCCTATTCCCTGCAGGTCCCTGTTGTCAGTCTTCGCCGAACCCATTATCGATCAGTTCTCCAAGAACGGCCATCGCCGCCGTCTCGTCCTCTCCCTCGACCTTGACCCTGATGGTGGTTCCCTTGGCTGCCGCCAGCATCATGATTCCCATGATGCTCTTGCCGTTGACCTCGACCCCTTCCCGCTCGATCTTGATCTCCGCGGCAAACTGGCTGGCTGTCTTCACCAGGAGGGCGGACGCCCGCGCATGAAGGCCCAGCTTGTTGACGATGGTAAATTCCCGAGTCAGCATACGGTACGGTACAACCCCCGATGGAAAAATAGTTATCCGTAGCCAGTCATGGACTGGCAAGCGGCACCAGCCACCTGAATGCGTCACTTCTTGAGATACGCCCCTGCCACGAGGATGCTCTCCCGGCCCGAGACCTTCAAACGCTCGGCCAGCTCGGCCACCCCGAACTTTTTCCGGTCCGAGGCGAATTTGATCACCATCGGCAGATTCACGCCGGTCACCACCTCCACACGGTTCTCCTCGAGGAAGGAGAGGCTCATGTTGGACGGCGTGCCGCCGAACATGTCGGTCATGATGATCACTTCGCCGCCGGACACCTTACCGATGGCGGCGGTAATGGTATCACGGATATCCTCGACCTGGGCATCGGGACTGATGCCGACCGCTTCGGCCCGTTCGATGGGGCCCATGATGATCTCGGCCGCTGCCAGAAGTTCCCGCGCCAGGCCTGCGTGCGTCACGAGTACGAGTCCAATCATAATGCTATCCCTTTTCCATATCGCGATGGGTAACCCGCAGGGTTACCTTGTTTCCGGCCAGATAGTTCCGCAGCTCCTCGACGATCACCACCGAACGGTGCCTCCCCCCGGTGCATCCCACGGAAAGCGTGAGGTAGGTCTTCCCCTCGCGGCGGTAGCCGGGAAGAAGCACGTCGAGGAGTCCCTTGAATTTGTCGAGGAACGCCGTCGTTTCCCGTTTTTCCATGACGAAGGCGCGCACCTGCGGGTCGAGGCCGGGCAGCTGCTTCAGGTGCGGGGTGAAGTAGGGATTCGGCAGGAATCTCACATCCATCACCAGGTCCGACTCGAGGGGAATCCCGAAGCGGAAGCCGAAGGACTGCAGGTGGATGGTCAGCTCTTTCGCCCCCTCCTCCCCCCGGATATGGGCGATTACCCGCTCCCGCAGCTGGTGGACGTTCAACTCCGACGTGTCGATGATGAGGTTGGCGAGGGTCCGCAGCCCGGACAGCTGTTCCCGCTCGAACCGGATCCCTTCCGGCACCGACCCGTTTTCCTGGGCAGGATGGCGGCGGCGGGTCTCGGAAAAGCGCCGGATCAGGACTTCGTCGGTGGCATCGAAAAAGATGACTTCCACGCCATAGCCTGCCTCGCCGATCTCCCGGAACACCTTTTCGTACCCCTGGAGGAAGTCGCGGCCGCGGATGTCCATCACGAGGGCCACATCCTGCACCTTCTCCGTGGACTTCTCCACCAGCTCGATAAACGTCGGGAAGAGCGTGACCGGCAGGTTGTCGAGGCAGAAGAAGCCTTCGTCCTCCAGGGCCCGCACCGCCGTCGACTTGCCGGAACCGGAGAGGCCCGTGATGATGACGATGCGCATCCTATTCCACCTCGTCCCCGAATGCCCTGACTTCCAGGCGCGCCAGGAGTTTTTCATGAAACTCCCTGGCCGAATGGTACCCCATCCCCTTGAGGAGGAAGTTGCGGGCTGCCACCTCGATGATCGAGGTGAGATTGCGCCCCGGACGGACGGGGATGCGCAGATGGGGGAGGTCGACGCCGAGAATGGTGTATACCTGGTCATCGATCCCCAGGCGGTCGTACTCCTGTTCCGGGTGCCACTCCACCAGCTCCAGCACCAGGTCGATGATCTTCTTCTCCCGGATGGAGGAAACCCCGTACAGGTCCTTGATATTGATGATTCCCAGGCCGCGGATCTCCATGAGATGCTGGATTGTCTCGCCGGCCCGCCCTGCGAGGGCCGCCGGCATCTTCTTCTTGATGTGGATGACGTCATCGGCCACCAGTCGATGGCCGCGGATCACCAGGTCGAGAGCGCACTCGCTCTTGCCGATGCCGCTCTTCCCCAGCAGGAGCACGCCGACGCCGAGGACATCGACGAGCACTCCGTGAATGGCCGTAGTGGGGAGAAGCCGTTCCTCCAGGAACTTGGTGATCAGCGAGATGAAGGTCGACGACTGGTGGTGGGTCACCAGGAGAGGGATGCCGGCCTTCTCTGTCTCCATTTTCAGGTACCCGGGAGGGTCGAGACCTTTGGTGATGATGAAGCAGGAGATGGGGAAGGTGCAGAGCTTGCCGATGTTGGCCATTGCCTGATGCTCGGAAAGCTGGAGCAGGTAGGATATTTCCGTATTCCCCAGCACCTGCACCCGGTCCGGATGCAGGTGCTCCGTGTAGCCGTTGAGGGCAAGACCCGGCTTCTGGATGCGCGAGCTGAAAACCCGGTGGGAGAGACCGCGTTCACCGGCAATCAGCGAGAGATCGAGACCGTACTCCTGGTCTTCCAGGAGGTCTTTGATGGCAAGACTGGGTGTGCTCAATACCGGTTATCCTGTTCCCGGATGATGGCATGAATCGCAGCTGCGTCCGGTGCTTCCATCAGTGCCTTGCGGACAGCGGGGTCCTTCAGGATGCGGGAAATCCGCGCCAGCATTTTCAGGTGCATCCCGACCGCATCGTCAGGGGCGACCAGAAGAAAAAAAAAGTGCACCGGTCTTCCGTCGAGGGCGTTGAACTCCACGCCGGCCCGGCTTCTCCCGAAGGCCATGACCAGCTCGCCCGCCTGACGCAGTTTGCCGTGGGGAATACTGACGCCGTCGCCGATGCCGGTGCTCCCCAACCGCTCCCGCTCCTGGAGAATCCTCAGGACCTCCGTCCGGTTGAGGCCGGGATGGCGCTCCTCCACCTTCGCCGCCAGTTCGGCAAGGACCTCATCCTTGGTTCCGGCCGCGAGGGAGGGGACGATGTCCTCCTGTTGCAGAAAACCGATGATCCTCATGTCCGCCCCGGCCGGCCTCAGCCGGCAAACGGCTCGATGAGGCCGTAATCACCGTCCTTGCGGCGGTAGATCACATTGATGTTTTCGGTGGCGGAATCGGTGAACACGAGGAAGTCCTTGTGGAGCAGGTCCATCTGCATGACCGCTTCCTCCACCGACATCGGCTTGATGGAGAAGGTCTTGGTCCTGATGACCACCGGTTCACGGCGTTTCTCGATGCTCGCGGCCTCCACGACGCTCTTCTTCAGCTGCCGCTCACGCACGTCGGCTGCCGGCTTGTGCTCCTTGATCCGCTCCTTGTACCGGCGCAACTGGCGCTCGATCTTGTCCGTCACCGCATCGATGGCGGAGTACATGTCGTTGGTCTCTTCCGATGCCTTGATAGTGATCCCCTTGGCGGTGATGGTGATCTCGGCGCTGTGGCGGATCTTCTCCACCGTCAGGAAGACCTGGGCAACGATCGGCTCGTCGATGTATTTCCATACCCTTTCCAGCTTTTCCTCTGCATAGCTTTTCAGGGCATCGCTCTGCTCCATGTGCCTGAACGTCGTGGTAATCTGCATGAATAGCCTCCTTAAAAAGTTTCGCGTTTCGGGTTTCGCGTTTCGAGTTTGAGTTCCGGTTCTTGGTGTGAGATTGCACCGCGAAACTCGAAACACATGACGCGAAACTGTTTTTAGTACAGTCTTCTCCGCTCCGACGAGGAGCCGATGCGAAGCATCTCCCGATACTTGGTGACGGTGCGCCGGGCGATATTGATGTTGTTCTTCGCCAGCAGTTCCACCAGGTACTGATCGCTGTAAGGCTTGCGGGGGTCCTCGGACTCGACGATCTCCCTGATCTTGTTCTTGACGCTTTCCGAGGCGATCAGGTCTCCTTCATTGGTGGAAATGCCGCTGTTGAAGAAGTATTTCAGCTCGAACAGTCCCTGGGGGGTCTGCATGTACTTGTTGGTGGTGACCCGGCTGATGGTGGATTCGTGCATCCCGATGTCTTCGGCAACATCCCGCAGCACGAGGGGTTTCATGTATGCGATCCCCCGGTCGAGAAAGTCCCGCTGGAAATGCACGATGCTCTTGGCGACCTTGTAGATGGTCCGCTGCCGCTGCTGGATGCTCTTGATGAGCCACATGGCAGAGCGGACCTTGTCGCTGATGTACTCCTCCGCCTTGCTGTCGGCGGCCCGCAATCCCTTCGCCTCTCCGGAGTAAAACGGATTGATCCGCAGGTTCGGCAGGCCTTCGTCGTTGAGCATCACCACATACTCGTCCCCCACCTTGTAGACGAAGATGTCGGCTGAAATGTACTGGATGTCGTCCGCGGCAAATATCCGTCCGGGGCGCGGATCGAAGCCGGCAATGATCTTGGCCGCCATGACCACGCTGTTGATGTCGGTGCCGCACGCCTTGGCGATCTGCTTGTATTTGCGGGTCTCCAGGTCCTTGAGATGATCCCGCACCAGCACGCCCACCAGGGTATCCTCCATGTCCATCTGCCGGACCTGGACCAGGAGGCATTCCCGAAGGTCCCTGGCTCCCACGCCCGGTGGGTCGAAATCCTGGACCCTCTCCAGCACACTGCCCACGAATGGTTCGTCGACCTGGCAGGCGATGGCAACATCCGCAAGGGTAGCCCGGAAATAGCCGTTTTCGTCGATATTGCCGATGATCTCGGTGCCGACCCGCTGTTCCTCATCGCTGAATCTCGTGAGATTGAGCTGCCACATGAGGTGGTCGACGAGTGTCCCCTTCTTGGTCAGGATGTTCTCGTAGGAGGGACGATCGTCGTCATCGTCGTAATACTGCTCGCCGGCGCTGTAGTGGTAGCCTTCCAGGTAGGAGTCCCAGTCCATCTCCCGGAGAGTGTCCTCTCCGGCACGTACTTCCTGAAACTCCTCGGTCTCCCCGCCGGGAGACGATTCCTGCTCCATCAATTCGAGCTGCTCGGCCTCCTTGTTCTCCTCCAGTTCCGGAGATTCCTCGATGACCGGATTTTCTTCGAGTTCCTGGCGCACCACATCCTGAAGTTCCAGGCGAGAGAGCTGGAGCAGCTTGATCGCCTGCTGCAGCTGGGGGGTCATCACCAGCTGCAGGGTCTGCTTCATCTGTTGGCGCATCTCAATGGCCATAACCATTACACCTTGTTTCGCGTTTCGGGTTTCTCGTTTCGCGTCACACAGTACTGGCTGTCACTCGAAACTCGAAACGCGGCACTCGAAACCGTCTTACAGTCTGAACTTTTCCCCGAGATAGATATCACGGGCCTTCTTGCTTTCCGCGATCTGCACCGGATCGCCGCACTCGATGACTTCGCCGGCATTCAGGATGTACGCCTTGTCACAGACCACCAGGGTCTCCCGGACGTTGTGATCGGAGATGAGGACGCCGATACGGCGACTCTTGAGATCCTGGATGATGTTCTGAATGTCGATGACCGCCAGCGGATCGATCCCGGCAAACGGCTCGTCCAGCAGGACGAAGGCCGGATTGGTGGCCAGGGCCCTGGCAATTTCCACCCGCCGGCGCTCCCCCCCGGAAAGGGCATACCCCCTGGTCCTGGCAATATGGTTGATCCCGAATTCCGCCAGCAGCTCTTCCGTCAACTCATGACGCTGCGCTTCGGAAAGCCCCCGGGTTTCCAGGACGGCCAGCAGGTTCTCCTCGACCGTCAGCTTGCGGAAGACCGACGGTTCCTGGGGGAGGTAACTTATCCCCCGGCGTGCCCTGAGATACATCGGGAGCTGGGTGATCTCCTCGCCGTCGAAGAAAACCTGGCCGCTGTCCGGACGACACAGCCCGACCACCATGTAAAAGGTGGTAGTCTTCCCAGCACCATTGGGGCCCAGAAGGCCGACCACTTCACCCGAGGCGACTTCCAGGTCGACACCCTTCACCACCAGGCGGCCGGTGTACGTTTTCTTCAGGTTCCTGGTATAGAGGGTCCGCTCAAGGTTTTGCTGTGCCGCCATCCTTCCCCTTGCCCTTCGGGTGAATAACCGCTTCGACACGGGATTCCGGGCCGCCGGTAACAACGCTTTTCTGCTCGTTGACGAAATAGGTGATGACCTTGCCGGAAACGACATCGTCCCCCTGGAACACCTTGGGGCTGCCGTCCAGCACTATCTTCCCCTTCCCGTTCTCGTAGAGGGCATGGGCCGCCAGCCCCAGGCGGTTTCCCTGGGCGATGCGCACATTGCCGAAGGCCTCCACCGTCTCCACCTCCTGCGACTTTTCCCCGTAGGTAATAACCAGCCGGTCGCAGTAGATGGTGATGTCCCCCTGACGGGCAACGACCTTCCCGCTGAACGTCGCCGTATGCGTGGCATTGTCGGCAAAAAGCTCGTTCGACTTGATCTGGATCGGCAGGTTCCCTCGCCCTTCGCCACTGCCGTCAGCCGCGGCCAGCGTACCGACGAGGACGAAACAGAGGAAAAGCGCCGACAATCCCCTCAGCATCATTTGCGGGTCCCGGGATGCACGGTTGCGGTCACATCGTGCAGAATCCGCACCCGTTTCGTTTCGGTGAAAAGCTCCATCCCGACCCCTTCGACAGTCAATTTGCCGTTCGTGAACCGAACCCGCGCAGGGGTCTCGATCATGGCCCGTGCCCCCCGGTATGCCGCCTGGCTCGTGGTGAATTCCATACCCGATGCGCTCGTGGCCACGACATTGCCGGAGAGCCGTACATCCTTGGTTTTCGTGAGATATTCGCCCCGGTCCGCAGTGAGGGTGATATCACCCGTGGAACGGTTGCCGGCAACGACCAGACGGATACCGCCGAGGCGGGTCAGATCCTTTTCCTTGTCGTATTCAGCCCGGTCGGCAACAAGGTCCCACTGCTTTACCTGTTTTTTCATTTCGGTAAAATGGATTTTCTGCAGAGAGACGTCGATATTTTTCGCAAGCCGCGGGAGCATCTCCGCAGGCTCCTTCACCCGGGCAACCTTCAGGGCGATTGTCGTCACCAGGTACATACTGGCCGCCACAATGACCAAAGCGAGCAGCTGCCTGATTTTATTAAGCTTTTGCATAATCTCAGGGGAAGTATACCATTGAAGAATGGGACTGTAAAGCGCTTTCTGGGGAAGAATACACTATTTGGCATGGAGATTGAAGAAGGATGCGACAATTCGCACCCTTATCGGAGAGGAAAAGCCCCCGAGCTCCCTTCCACGGGCTCTGCGCAGGTCCGCCCCAGATTCCGGTGGTGAAGGTCACCTCACCTGCGGTATACTGCAAATCTCAGGAGGTGGGTATGAACTACATCCTTGCACTGGACCAGGGAACAACCAGCTCCCGGGCGATGGTTTTCGACCGGAGCGGGACGGTCCGGTCGCTGGCACAGAAGGAATTCCGCCAGATATTCCCCCGCCCCGGCTGGGTGGAACAGGACGCCATGGACATCTGGTCCTCCCAGCTCGGTGTGGCCGTGGAGGCGATCACCCGCGCAGGGCTCACTGCCGCCGACATCGCCGGCATCGGCATCGCCAACCAGCGGGAAACCACCCTCGTCTGGGACCGTCGCACCGGCGAACCGGTATGCAATGCCATCGTCTGGCAGGACAGGCGCACCGCCGCCATCTGCGAACGGATGAAGAGCGACGGACTGGAGGAGCTCTTCCGGGAAAAGACCGGCCTCGTGCTCGACCCCTACTTTTCCGCCACCAAGCTCGTCTGGATCCTCGACCAGATTCCCGGAGCGCGCCGCCGGGGAGAGGCGGGGGAACTCCTGTTCGGCACCGTTGACTCCTGGCTTCTCTGGAACCTGACCGGCAGGGCGGTGCACAGCACCGACGCCAGCAACGCCTCCCGGACCCTCCTCTTCAACATCCATACCGGTGCCTGGGACGGGGAACTCCTGGAAATCCTCGGCATCCCCGCCACCATGCTTCCGGACGTCCGCCCCTCCAGCCACGTGTACGGCGAATCGGCCGCCGGCCATCTTGCGGCCACTATCCCGATAGCGGGAATCGCCGGCGACCAGCAGGCGGCCCTGTTCGGCCAGGTTTGCACGCAACCGGGGATGGCGAAGAACACCTACGGGACCGGGTGCTTCATGCTGATGCACACCGGCAACGCGCCGGTCGCCTCCCGCAACCGGCTCCTGACTACGGTGGCCTGGAGGATAGACGATCGGACCGACTATGCCCTGGAAGGGAGTGTCTTTACGGCAGGCGCAGCGGTGCAGTGGCTGCGCGACGGCCTGGGCATCATCCGCAGCGCCGCGGAGGTGGAAGAACTTGCTGCCACTGTGCCGGACAGTGGCGGCGTCGTCCTGGTCCCGGCCTTTACCGGCTTCGGGGCGCCCCACTGGGACCCCCACGCCCGCGGCGCCATGTTCGGCATCACCCGCGGCACCACTGCGGCCCATATCGCCAGGGCGACCCTGGAGAGCATCGCTTTCCAGACGGCCGACCTCCTGCGGGCCATGGAGGAGGACTCCGGCATCGGACTCAGGGAGCTGCGTGTCGACGGTGGCGCTACCGCCAACGGTCTGCTGATGCAGTTCCAGGCGGACATCCTCGGCGTACCGGTGGTCCGTCCAAGGATCAGCGAGACGACAGCCCTCGGTGCCGCATACCTGGCGGGACTCGCGGTCGGGTACTGGAGCGACCGGTCCGAAATCGCCGGTCAATGGCAGCCGGAACGCATCTTCACGCCGGCCGCCCCCCGGGAGCAGGCACAGGAGTTGTGCCGCCGGTGGCATCGGGCGGTGGAAAGGGCCCGCGAATGGGAGGAACCGGATCGCTAGGTGCCCGGTCCCAAACGCTCAAAAGCCCATCTCCGGTGCCTGGCGAAGATGGGCTTTTGTGACTCTGCTCTTCGGGAAGAACGGTCTCCCTCAGCGAGAGGGCATCTCCCGCACTTCACCGGTAATACCTGGCAGTGATCTCCTCCCAGGCCCCCCGGGCCTTGAGGATGAGATCGCAGACCTCCCGCACCGCCCCCCAGCCACCGCGGTTCGCCGCGACGAAGTGGACGTGCTGGATCACGTAATCGAGGGCATCCGCCGGTGCAGCGGCAAATCCCACCCGCCGCAGCAACGGGAGGTCGATGATGTCGTCTCCCATGTAGGCGATCTCCTCATCGGCATATCCGGTCTTCTCGAGAATCTCGTGATAGACCGACAGTTTGTCCAGCGATCCCTGGTAGACCAGAGCGATCCCCAGTTCCAGCGCCCGGTTGGCAACCACCTGGGACGACCTTCCGGAAACGATCCCCACCTCGATCCCGGCCCGCTGCACCATCTTGATGCCGTGGCCGTCCTTCACGTTGAAGAACTTGCTCTCCACCCCGTTGGAGTCGAAGATGATCCGGCCGTCGGTCATCACGCCGTCCACGTCCAGCAGGAGCAGTCGTATTTTTTTCAGGCGATCGTTCATGGTGTCTGTTCGTTGAGGGTGAGACGCACGGGTTGCCCCCGCGTCACCCCCTTACGCTATTCCTGCCTTGAGAAGGTCATGGAGGTGAATGATGCCGACCGGTTTCTCCCCCCCCTCCTCCTCGAAGACGAAGAGAGAGGTAATGGAAAACTCCTCCATGCGCTGCAACGCCTTGGCGGCCAGTTCGGTGCAGCCGATCCGTTTCGGGTTGCGGGTCATCAGATCGGCTGCCGCAAGATGCATGATGTCCTTCCCCTTTTCCAGCGCCCGCCGCAGGTCGCCGTCGGTGATGACGCCGAGAAGCCTCCCCGCTTCGTCCACCACCCCGGTAACGCCGAAGCGCTTGGAGGTAATCTCGAAGAGCGCCTCCCGCATGGGGGTGGCAAGCGAGACCAGGGGGAGCGCCTCTGCGGAGTGCATGAGGTCCTCGACCCTGAGGATCAGTTTTTTCCCGAGCGCCCCGCCGGGGTGGAACAGGGCGAAGTCCTCGGCCCTGAAACCGCGCTGCAGGAGGAGGGCCACGGCGAGCGCGTCTCCCATGGCCAGGGTGGCGGTGGTGGATGCGGTGGGGGCGAGTCCGAGGGGACAGGCCTCCTCCTTGACCGAAATATCGAGGAAGATATCGCCGGCCCGGGCGAGGGTCGAGGCGGGGTTGCCGGTCATGGCAACGAGGGAAGCGCCGAGACGCTTGATGACCGGCAGGATGCGGATCACCTCTTCGGTTTCGCCGCTGTTGGAGATGGCGATCACCACGTCCCCCTTCATGATCATCCCCAGGTCGCCGTGGATCCCTTCTGCCGGATGGAGGAAAAAGGCGGGGGTGCCGGTCGAGGCCATGGTGGAGGCGATCTTCTGGCCGATCAGCCCCGATTTCCCCATGCCTGTGACGACCACGCGCCCCCGTGTGGCGAGGATCAGCTCCACCGCCTCCGCAAAGGCGCCGTTGATGGCATCAGCAAGGGCGAGAAGCGCCTCGGCCTCGATGCGGATCACTTTTTTCGCTTCTTCGAGAATCAACCAGGACTCCGTTCAAGGTTCAAGGTTCAATGTTCAATGTTCAAGGTTCAAGGTTCAAGGTTCTTGGTTCCAACATGGAACATTGAACAGAGAACGTTGAACGTTATTTCACAATTGCGTCGATCGCCTTCAGCTTCTTCAAGAGCACCGGCAGGTCATCGAGCCTGATGGAATTGGGGCCGTCGCACAGGGCCTTGTCCGGGTCCTCGTGGACCTCCATGAAGACCCCGTCGATCCCCGTCGCCACCGCCGCCCGCGCCAGGTATTCGACGAACTCCCGCTGGCCGCCGGACGACCCCCCCTGTCCGCCGGGAAGCTGGACGCTGTGGGTGGCGTCGAAGATCACCGGATACCCCATCCGCCTCATGATGGGAAGACTGCGCATGTCGGAAACCAGGTTGTTGTAGCCGAAGGAGACCCCCCGCTCGGTCAGGACGACCCGGTCGTTCCCGGAAGCCACGGCCTTGCCGATGACGTTTTCCATGTCCCAGGGAGCGAGGAACTGCCCCTTCTTGATGTTGAGCACCCGGCCGCTCCTGGCGGCCGCCACCACGAGGTCGGTCTGCCGGCAGAGAAAGGCCGGTATCTGGATGACGTCGAGGACCGCGGCAGCGGGAGCCACCTGCTCGATGGAGTGGATGTCCGAGAGGACCGGCACCCCGAGGGCCTCCTTGACCCTGGAGAGAATGCGCAACCCCTCCGTCAGCCCCGGACCGCGGAAAGAGGTGACCGAGGTGCGGTTCGCCTTGTCGTAGGACGCTTTGAATACGAGGGGGATGGAGACGCCGTTGGCGATGGTCATGAGCCGCTCGGCGCAGTGGAGGGTCGCCTTTTCGTTCTCCATCACGCACGGGCCGGCGATGAGCACGAGCGGCCGGTCACCACCAATCTTTACGTTACCGACGGTTATTTCTTTAACCACGATGACTCCGGGTACGACGTAAGATTCGAGACGTGAGAAGCGACCGCGCGTCTCACGTC
>Ga0335085_10001926_pt1 | contig 40904 bp, 25 predicted proteins | sample Lox_Sample_45_FD_206712 | JGI IMG/M metagenome (GOLD analysis project Ga0335085, IMG submission 206712) | Soil microbial communities from Loxahatchee National Wildlife Refuge, Florida, United States - Lox_Sample_4.5 | ecosystem: Environmental > Terrestrial > Soil > Wetlands | place: USA... | reverse complement strand
TCTTGTGATTGAATGCCTCTGTCAGCAGCACCGCAGCGATCGCTTCCACTAGTTGCGCATCGGTCACCGCGCCGTTTTCTGCTTCGTACGCCGCAATGCGCGCCTTGGTGTCAGTCGTATCCTCGCCGCCCAAACCCATCACCAGGTGCAAAATGGCGTGGCGCAACCTGGCATAATCCTCCGGGCAGCTTTCCTTCATCGCCGTAAGCTTGGCAACGCCGGTCTTCTCAAGCTCACCGGCCTTGGCCACAAAACGATCGCTTTTGGCGTGGAAGACCGGCCGCATGTACGCCTCGGTCACCGCAGCAATCGAGCGCAGCACGCTCTTTTCGCCACAGCCTGCGCAGGCGCCGTCACCCGCCACCAGCGCGTCGTAGTTTGTCCTTACCATCAGCATGTTGCGCAGCGTCGCCGTCTTTGAGTCCGCCGGGTTTGCTCCGTTATAAAGACCCAGATACTTCTGTGAGGTATCCGGCAGCAGATTCAAGAACGCCGTGCCCGATTCGTGCTCGGCATTTACCTCGGAAGTCTCCTGTACCATCTTCAGCGCCTGGTGATCGCCGCACGCCGTGACGCAAGCTGCACAGCCCTTGCAAAGGTCGCTGACGAAAATCGAGAAGATGCCCCCGGAGCCGGCTTGTTTGCGCTCCGGCGACGAGAAGATGGCGTTCACCTTCTGGAAAGCCATCGGAACCTTCTCGATAATGCTGAAGAACTGCGCCTTTGCCTCTGCTGTGAATCCGTCCACCGTCTCGGTTACTTCGCGGATGATCTTGGGCAGCGGAGTTCCCTGCTTCATCTCCGCCAGCATGCGCTGCCGTGTTTGCTTCTCAATCTCCGGCAACTTTTCGATCATCTTGCGGCGCTCCGCCGGATCGGCCACGTAACGCGTCACTGCTGTGCCTAAAATCGCGCTGAGATCCTGAGAGCAGTTCGGCAGCGCCGTATCCGGGCACACGCTGATGCACTCCATGCACTGCGTGCAGTTTTCCGGAATGTAGAGTGGTGTTTCGCGCCTTGCTACGTACTTCGACGCGGTGTCGCCAGTTCCCGCTGCGATCACGCCCATCGCTGAGAGCGGCGTCGCCGGCTGGTTATAGCCGTAGTGCGAACGAAACTCAGCGTCGAATACATTAATTGAAGAAACTGGCGTGCGAGGAGCCTGCCCTGCCGGGGGAGGCGTGCTGCGCCGCATTCCCGGCACCGCGCCTGCACCCACTTCCACAAATGCCGGTGCCTGCGCCAGGATCGGAAGCAAAGCCTCTCCGCGCAAGCTGGAGTGATCAGCGGCCGAAACCTCCCCGATCGCTATCTCCTTCACCCGCTCAAAGCCTTGCGTCATCACTTCCATGTTCGACTGCACAACCGCATCGCCCAGCTTCCCGAACTTCTTCACATATTGCTTGTAAACGACCTCGCGATATTGTTCTTGCGTGATGCCAAATTCGCCGAGCAGCGAACTGACTGCAAAAAATGCGCCTAAGAACGCATTGCCCTGCATGCGCAACTGCAAATCACCGCGGTCCGTCGCCTTGCGCGCAATCTCGAATCCGGGCAGAGTGAATACGCGAATCTTCTTCTTGATAATCTGCTGCCGCGCCCAGATCGGCAGGTTCTGCCACGCGCGCTCTCCGTCCACGTCCGACTCCCACACCAGGGAGCCGCCCTCCTGAATGCCGTCGAGCGGATTGGTATGCGTAAAGGCTTTGGGATCGCAGCACAGCACTACCGTCACGTGGCGCAGATCGCAATTCACGCGAATGCGTTCCTTGGCCGCAACCAGAAAGTAGCTCGTTGGAGCGCCCTTCTTTTCTGACCCATATTTGGGATTCGCACTGACGTGGATCACTTCCTTGGGATTGCCCATCTCATCTACGATGTGATCGCGCTCGAAGAGCAAGTCGTTCAGGTCGCCCAGAATTGCGCCCAGATTCTTGCCCGTCGTAATGGCGCCCCATCCGCCAACTGAATGGAACCGCACTGCCACAGCACCCTCGGGCAGCAGTGAAGGTGTTTCGTCGGCAATTACGGCATAGGGATGGTCGATACCTAGAACGAAGAAGTTCACATTGTCAGCCGCCGTCTTTCCGTCCTTGCGCGCCCGGCCTGCGGTGGCATATTCGAACGCGCCGATGACGTGCTCAGGCCTGAAGTCGCGCGACCCCAGCCCGTAGCTGCCGCCCAAAAATCGCGGAACCTCCGTGAGCTCTACCTTCGGCAGTCCCTCGGTTCCCTGCACCGCCTTCGAAAACGCCGTCCGGATGTCGCGACCCAGTGGATTGTCGCCCGCCAGCGCCTCGTCGGTCCGCTCCAGGATGATGACATTCTTCTTTCCCTTGAGCGCGTTCAGTAGCGCTGCCTCGGGGAACGGCCGGATCACATTCAAGTGGATTGACCCCACACTCGATCCGCGCGTTTGCCGCAGATAATCGACCGCGGCTTCGATATTCTCTGCCGCAGATCCTAGAGAGACGAAAACTGTATCGGCATCGTCCGTCTTGTACTCGCTGATCAGCCCATAACGCCGTCCCGTCAGTTCCGCAAATTCTTCGTACGCTTCTTCAAGGAACTTCAAAATTGGCTCGGCAAAGTTGTTGCGCCGTGCCACTACTCCCTGCATGTAGTGTTCCTGGTTCTGCACCGGTCCCAGCAGAACCGGATTGGTCAGATCCATCATCTTCGGCACTCGCCGCCGTGTCGGCCCAAACAAGACGCGCTGCGCTTCTGTCGGACAGTCAATGATGTCGTCTGGCGCGCCCAGGTACTCGCGAATCAACTCCGACTCGTGCTTGTAAAACGTCCGCTCCAGGTGCGTGGTCAGAAAACCGTCCATGATGTTCATGCCGGGCGTGAGCGAAAGCTCTGTCACGCGGCGCAGAATCAGCGACTGGTCGGCGGTCTGCTGCGCATCCTTGCCGAACAGCATGATCCAGCCCGTATCCAGCGCCCCATAAATGTCATCGTGGCCGCAGTGCACGTTCAACGCGTGCTTGGTCAGCGCACGTGCGCCGACCTCCAGCACCATGGTTGATCCCTTGCCTGGCGCGTGATAGTACTGTTCCACGCCGTAAACCACGCCCTGGCCGGAAGTGAAATTCACCACGCGCTTACCGCATACCGAGTGCGCAATCGCGCCGCCCTGCGCCGCATGCTCGCCTTCGGTCTCGATTGCAATCGTGTTGCCGCCAAATACATTCAGCTTGCCCTCGGCGAAAGCCTGCTGGAAGAGCTCGCCGCCTTCAGTCGAAGGCGTAATGGGGTAAAACACGCCTGCGTCGGCGATGCGCGTCTCGGTGTGATAGGAGACGAGTTGGTTGCCATTGGCAGTAACGCGAATGCCGGGGTAGCGAGCAGCTTTCATAGATCCCTCACGTAAAGAGTTGTTTTGGTCGAGCCTTAAGCATGCGCCGCAGACGTTGGGATGGACGATCGCCATCCCCCTACGGTCGTTTCGTGTCTCCGCGCCGAACGATACGGCGCGCACGCTAGCCTTGCGTCAGCCAGGCCTGTTCAATGCCCTTGTTAGAGAAGCCTTGCAAATCGAGCGGCCGATGCGGAAATGAGGAGCCCCAAGGGGAAGGTTACTCCTTGAGAAATCGGCCCAGCATAAGTATGCGCTCTGGAAAGAGACGCCGTCTCACAATATAGGAGCTTTGGCGGCAGTGAAACCGGCCTTTGCGGTGCCGATTCAACCAGCGCGTACGCCCGCCCGCACCCCTTGCGCTACCATAAACAAAGGACTGGGGTTCTCACACTGAATTGGGGTTCACATGTTTGTCGTCGTCTGGCAGTTTGAGATTGCTGAGGACAAGATCGCAGGCTTTGAAGCCGCCTACGGCCCCGAAGGCTCCTGGGCTAAGCTTTTCCGGACCTCATCCGACTACCTTGGCACCGAATTGATGCGCGATGCCTACGTGCCCGGAAACTACCTGACCATCGACCGATGGACCAGCGAGGAGGCCTTCCGTGCCTTCCGTAAAAGCCACGACAACGAATACGAAACCCTGGATCGTGCCTGTGATGCCCTTACCGGTCGCGAAAACCGTGTCGGCGCGTACACGGTCTAGGCACCCTTTATTCGAGAACCAATAGATTCTTGCTGAATTTCTGGCCGGCCAGGTACCTCAGTCCGCGATCAAACGTCACCAGAACTCCGCCCTCCTTGATCGCCATCCCCAGCAAACATGCGTCAGTCACCTGCTGGTGCCCGAAGATGCGCGCCGCAAATGAACTGGTTAGCGTTACCCAGCTATTTACGATGGGCCAATAGCTATAACCGGGAAGGCGAACAAGATCGGCAAGCACTTCCGTTGCCCGCTCCATGCTCCCAGCCCCCATGCGGGTAGCCGGGTTCGCGGCGAGACGAATAAAGCCGGCTTCCGATAGGGGACATAGCGCCCACTCGGCATTCAACAAGTCGAACCATTGGTGCGCTTTCTTGTGAAACTCATGCTCATCGCTGGTCAGTGCCACAAGTACGTTCACATCAAGCAAATATTTCTTACTCAATCTCGTCCTCCGAGTATTTCTTCACCATTTCGGAGGTGATCACCTGCCCGGTTTTGGGAAGTAGAGGAAATCCATCCGGAGCCCTACGGATCTGCGGTTTAGGCAGCTGCGTTGCCTCGGCCCGACGAACGAGTTCGTTCATCGCAGCGCTCAGAGTGATCCCCCGAGCGTTCGCGTAATACGCTGCAAAGTCATGCACATCGTCATCCAGTGTGATTGTTGTCCTCATACATACATTCTGCATCATTTTTGTAATTAATGCAATTATCTTATATTGATGTATATTATTTCTTTTGATGCACAGAAATTGGCTTCATGTAAGCCGGCGAACCTCGTTTGTGACCCCGGGCACAGATGCTTCAACCTTCTCTCTTTCTTCGCCACTTTCTCCTATTCTTCTGTGTCTCGTCCTGATACAATCCCCTTCGAAATCCAATTCATGCCCTCACCATTTCCAGCATGGCAAGCTCGAGAGGTGGAGGGTCAGCAATCTTCCAGAGGAGCCCTCCCGAATGGCCATTGTCGACGACCGTGCTAAAGCCGTAGAACTTGCCCTTTCACAAATCGAGAAGCAGTTCGGGAAAGGGTCGATTGTCCGGCTCGGGTCCCGCGAGGCGTTGCTGCCGATCTCCGTTATCTCTACAGGCTCCATCAGCTTCGACGCTGCCCTGGGCGTGGGAGGGATCCCGCGTGGCCGCGTGACCGAAGTCTTTGGTCCGGAGTCTTCCGGCAAGACCACCATCACCCTTCAGGTGATCGCCGAGGCGCAGCGGAACGGAGGCATGGCGGCATTTGTTGATGCTGAGCACGCTTTGGATCCTGGCTACGCCAAGAAACTCGGCGTCGACGTCGACAATCTTCTCGTCAGCCAGCCGGATTCCGGCGAACAGGCACTTGAAATCACCGAGGCGCTCGTCCGCTCCGGCGCCATCGACGTTTTGGTCGTCGACTCCGTCGCCGCCCTTGTTCCCAAGGCTGAGCTCGATGGCGAAATGGGCGACAGCCATATGGGCTTGCAGGCCCGCCTCATGTCGCAAGCGCTACGCAAGCTGACCGGCACGGTTTCGAAATCGCGCACCGCCCTTATCTTCATCAACCAGATCCGCGAGAAGATCGGCGTGATGTTTGGTAACCCCGAAACCACAACGGGCGGCCGCGCACTCAAGTTCTACTCGTCGGTGCGCATCGATATCCGCCGTATCGCTGCCGTCAAAGAAGGCGACCAGGTCGTCGGTTCCCGCACCAAGGTCAAGATCGTCAAGAACAAGGTAGCTGCGCCGTTCCGTGAAGCCGAGTTCGACATCCTCTACGGCGAAGGCATCAGCCGCGAGGGCGACGTGCTCGACTTGGCTGTCACTCACAACATTGTCGAGAAATCTGGCGCCTGGTACAGCTACAGCGGCGAGCGCATCGGTCAGGGCCGCGAGAATACCCGTTCCTTCCTCAAAGAGAACAAGGACGTCTATGCGAAGATCGATGCCGAGCTCCGCAAGCGCCTGAACATTGGCGCTTCCAAAGCCGATGTCCCTGAAGTCCCGGCCGGCGGCGAGGCCCAAGCCAAGGAAGCCGTCCGCAGCCGCAAAAACTAGCACCTCGACTCAATCGACTAGAATTCTGTCGCAGCCTTAATCCATTGGAGGGCTCTTATGAAAGCCTTTTCACGGCGCGACATGCTTAAATCCACTCTGCTGGCTCCCGCAGTCGCCGCAGCCGCTCACGGAATGACGCCGATTGAAGCCGCATTGCAAGCCGCCGGTGAGGCATCCGGTCCGCTGCCGGCAGGGGAAACACAACCGGGCGCGTCACGACAATCCTCCCCGTCGAGCGACGTGCGCGAGCGTCTCTTGCTTGACTTCGGCTGGCGCTTCCATCTCGGCGATGCCGACGACGCGGCGAAAGATTTCGGATTTGGCGGCGGACGCGGTGGCAATTTCCAGAAGACCGGCGGCTTTCTCTCCGCCAGTTCGTTCGGCTTTGACGACAGCGACTGGAAGCCGATCGATCTTCCCCATGACTGGGCTATCGAGCTGCCGTTCACGAATGATCCCGCTCTCTTAAGCAAAGGTTTTTATCCGCTCGGTCGCAACTATCCCACTACAAGTGTCGGTTGGTACCGCCGAGTCTTCGAGATTCCCGCTGCCGACGCAGGCAAGCGGCTCAACATCGAATTCGACGGCTCCTACCGCGAGACGATGGTCGTCTTCAATGGCTTCTATATCGGCCGTCATAGCGGCGGATACGACCCCTTCAGCTTCGACGTCACCGACTTCGCTAATCCCGGCGGCCGCAACGTCCTGCTGGTGCGCGTCGACGCTACGCTGAGCGACGGCTGGTTCTATGAGGGCGCAGGCATCTACCGGCATGTCTGGCTCGTCAAGACAAATCCTGTGCACGTTCGTAAATGGGGAACCTTCGTTTCGTCCGAAGTGAAGCCCGGCGCAGCCATGCTCTCTATCCGGACGGAAGTGAACAACCACGGCCAGGCTGCTGCAACCGCCCGAGTCGTGTCCACCATTCTCGATCCCGGCGGCAAAGCTGTCGGCAAGGCGGTAACGGCGACTATCTCAATCCCGGCCGATTCCTATCAGACATTTGAGCAGAAGGTTTCCGTCAGTCAGCCCCATCTCTGGTCGCTCGAAGAGCGCAACTTGTACACGCTCGTGACAGAGGTGCGCGCGGACGGCGATGTCGTCGATCATTACGAGACCCGCTTTGGCATTCGCGACATCAAGGTTGACGCGCAAAAAGGGCTGCTCCTCAACGGCAAGCCGGTCAAAGTGAAGGGCACCTGCAATCACCAGGACCACGCCGGCCTCGGTGCCGCATTGCCTGACGCGGTGCAGTACTATCGCGTTCGCAAGCTCCAGGAGATGGGCTGCAACGGTCTGCGCACCTCGCACAATCCGCCCACTCCCGAGCTGCTCGATGCCGCCGACGAGCTCGGCATGCTTGTCTTCGACGAGACGCGCATGATGTCGTCGAATCCTGAAGGGCTGAGCCAATTCGAGAATCTCATCCGTCGCGACCGCAATCATCCCAGCGTCTTCATGTGGTCTATGGGCAATGAGGAAGGCACGGCGAACACCGAGAAGGGCAAGTTGATCCTCACCGAGATGAAAGCCGTCGCTACAAAACACGACGGCACGCGTCCGGTCTCCATCGCGCCCACCGGCGCTATCGGCACGGGCGGCCTCGAGGTCTGCGACGTCGTCGGGTACAACTACATGGATCCCGGCGCCGAAGCCTACCACAACAAGCATCCCGAAAAGCCCGTCATCGGCACCGAGACCGTAAGCGCCGTCGGCACGCGCGGTATCTACGTCACCGACTACGAAAAAGGCTACGTCGGCTCCTACGATCCCTACACCACCACCGGTCGCGCTTCTGCTGAAGGCTGGTGGAGCTTCTGCGATGCGCGTCCGTGGCTGGCGGGCGGCTTTGTCTGGACCGGCTTCGATTATCGCGGCGAGCCTTCGCCCGATGGCTGGCCCAACATCAGCTCGCAATACGGCATCATCGACATGTGCGGTTTCCCCAAGGACACCTTCTACTACTACAAATCCTGGTGGACATCGGAGCCTGTCCTGCATCTCTTTCCTCACTGGAACTGGCCCGGCATGGAAGGCACGGAAATCGCCGTTTGGGTTCACTCCAATCTCGACAAAGTGGAGTTATTTTTGAACGGCCAGAGTCTTGGTGCCAAGGACATGAAGAAGGATTCGCATCTTGCCTGGAACGTGGCCTACGCTCCCGGGGCAATCGAGGCGCGCGGATATAAAGGCGGCAAGCTGGTGAAGACCGTAAAGCGGGAAACCACCGGCACGCCAGTTTCACTGGCAATCACCGCCGATCGCAGCGAGATCTCTGCCGACGGCGAAGACGTCGCCATGTTCGCCGTGAAAGTGCGTGACGCGCAAGGCCGTGTTGTGCCCATCACAGATAATGAGGTCACATTCAAGGTCACTGGCGCCGGCAAGCTGATCGGCGTGGGCAATGGCGATCCCACCAATCAGCAACCTGACAAAGCTTCGTCGCGCAAGGCATTTAGCGGCCTCTGCATGGCCATCGTCCAATCATCAAAAACCGGCGGCACCATCACTGTTGAAGCAACCTCACCCGGCCTTACCTCGGCCCACGCCAGCATTCAGGCGAAGGCTGTCACGCTTCGCCCGCAAGTTGCCGAGTGGAATCGCGAGGCGCCCGAAGGTCCGGGAGTCGCGGGTCTATGGAGACCCACACAGGAAGGCGGAAATCAGCTCTTCATTCTGCATCAGGACGGAAATAATCTATCCGGAAGTGTCGAAGGCATCGGCGCAGGCTGGGCTGGCGGATTCGATGCGCCTGCTCCTATTACCGATGGCAAGATCGACGGCGCGAACATCAGTTTCAAAGTTGGCCGCGAGACGTACTCTGGCACGCTGACCGGGCCCACGATCACGCTGGAACGCAGCATGAGCTTCGGTCAGCGTCCCGAGCAGAATGAAGCTCCGGCCGAATCAACGAGACCAGCCGTCGGCCCGCCGCCGGACGGCTCCGATCCTTCGCGCAGCCCTTTGTTCCGGCCATCGGGATCAATGCAGGTTGTCTTGCGTCGCGTGCAGCGGTAACGTCAGATAGTTTGCTTTCGCACGCGCAGCACAGGGAGTCGCGTTCAAACGAATGTAGCCTTAAGTCTGGCCGCTCTCGCTTTAGTTCGCACTCGCTGCGTTACGGTGCGCGCCAAGCGGCGTGAGCGGTTTGTCAGTGTCCAGACGATCCTCGGCAATTACTTGCTGCGCCTGCGCCAGCCGTTCTGACGGCTCCGGATGCGATCGAAAATATCCTTCCAGCCCCTCAATCGCCACCTGACTGAGCTCCCCCTCGGGTGTCTCGCTGTGAATGACGAATTGGCGGTCGAGCTTTTCAAATGTTGTCAGCAGGTTGATCGCGCCCCGCGGCGAATAGCCCGCTGCAACGGCAATCCGAATACCTTCGCGGTCCGCTTCGAACTCCTCATCTTTGCTGTAGCCGGCCTGCCACAGCGACATCGGGATCTCCGCAATACTGCCCAGGACATCCAAGTCGAGATTATGCAGTTGCGCTTCGATCTGCACGCGCTCTGCAGCGTGGTAGTGATCGATGTGCTCAATTTCGTGCCCCAGCACATAGGCGAGCTCGTCTTCGCTCTTCATCTTGTCAATCAGGCCTTGCCCGATGAATACGTGACCGCCCGGCAGCGCGAAAGCATTGATGAAGTCGGAATCGGCGATCAGGTGAAAACGGTAATCGAGCCGGCGCTTGGCGTAGCTGGCGACGCGGCCCCCGACGACATTTACGTATCTCTGTGTTTCCTTAGATTCCTGGGTTGCGGCAGGTATATCAGCGAGATACTGTTGCGCAAGCCCGTCGCCGATCTGTATCTCCTGCGCATCCGAGATGCGCGTCACGTGCATCGGCGCACGCGTCAAATCGCGCTGCCAGTCCGCCGCTGTATCCACCACCGCGTTTGCGCTCACCGCATCACGATGTGCCCGCCGCTGTGCCAGGTAGAGCGCCGCCGCCGCAACCAGCAGCACCGCGGCCAGGGCGACGATGCGCTTCATAGCAGCCGCCTCACTGCGTCGCGGTATTTGCTGTAAAGCATCGACACAAGGGTCAACGCCGAGCCTAGCACAATGAACGTCACGTAGCGATCGCGTTCACTCAGGTTCCACGCATCGCGCACCAGGATCTTGGCCACGCAGAGCACCAGCAGAAAGAGCCCGGTGAGCCGGTAACTACGCTGGCTCACAAGCAGCCCCAGTAGAATCACGGCGACTCCCACGATGGCCCACGCCAGCGTCACCATTCCCGGATTCATCTTCAACGCAATGGTGAAGACGATCAGCGCGATCGGCGCAAAGAACAGCGTCTGCTCAGGACGATGCAGCGCAAGCCAGCGGCTCAACAGAGGCAGATTCTTGCGGCCGGCATAACGCTCGCGGATGCGGAACGCAATCGGCAACGCGCTTAGCAAAAGCGCCACCGTTACCGACATCACAGAGAATTTGCCCCGCCAACCACCCGCCGCAAAGTAGCTTTCCCCGAATAAATTGTGCGCAAAGCTACGCACGACGATCCCCGCCACCAACAGGATCGACTGCTGCAGAAAGACTTCTTTGTTCATCGTGAATGCGGCTGTAATGAGCGCCAAAACAACAATCGCCCAAGCCACGACGATCCACTCCGGAGTGACCTGGAAATACAGAAGCGCAACAATCGAACCGGAACCGAGGTAAGCCATCGCGTTGCTCGCCGACCAGCGCCCAATCTCCGGTTTCGCCTGCTCCGATTGCAGCCGCGCCCACACGTAGAAATAAATCAGCGCCAGCGGCGCCACCGTATAAATGCGCGGGCCCAACCATTCGCCGGGCATTGTTGCCGCCGTCAAATTGACGAAGAAAATGCGGCCAAACGAAAAGGCCATCAACACGTACGCCTGCAGTCGAAGCTGTCGCTGCTGTTTCCACCAGCCGATCTCGAAGAGCAGCAGCCCGAAAACCGCCAGGCCCAGCGCGACGCTGATGGGCTGCAACTCGCGCCACAACAGCCACGACGCCAGCCATGCAGCCACCCATGTATAAATGTGACGATCCTCGCCTGTGCTCAACGACCGCGGCAGGCGCACCCACCGCGCCAGCACATAAAGCGCCGCCACCAGAATCCCAACCGTCAGCAGGCGCAGCGAAACTCCATGCCACTTGTCCTCGATAAAGAAGTTCAGAGTGGCAGCGCGCACCACGGCCAGCGCCGCCAGCACGTGTGCCTGGTACGGCAACTCCTCCACGTCGAAGATCCGGTCAAATACCGCCAGACCGACGGCAAACAGCACCCACACAACCGTCAGCCATGGTTGCGGCGACTCGTGCCATGCCAGCAGCGCAACCAGCGCCGTCGCAATCCATGTATGCGCCCAGGCCGCATGTCGCATGTACGCGGCATCTTCCTTCGTGCAGAATCGCGAGATTGCATAGAATGCCGCGGCACAACCCAGCATAGGAACATAACGCTCTGCCGAACTGGCTGCCTCAACGTTTTTCAATACAAGCTGCAGTGCTGCCGCAGCCGCCAGCACATGCTCCTGATAAGTCAGCTCCGGCAGCTTGATGCGTCGCCCAGTCAGGCACAGCGCAATCGCCAACGCCGCCCAAACCGGCGCCACCCAGGTTTGCGGCATCTCAAGCCAGGACAGGGCGGCAAGCAGGGCTGTCCCGGCCCACAAAGCGCTCCAGTACAGGTACTGGCGTGTGTCGTCAACTTTTGACAGCACCCAGGCCAATAAATAAAACGCCGCCGCCAGAATCGGCAGCGAAATCAGCCTCCCGGCAATGTGATGCGGATAGGGATCAGCAAAACTGCAGTTGAACGCGACCGCGCGAGCGCCAACAGCCACAGCCAGCACCCACGCTTGCGCCAGCAGGTGCTTGTTGTTCAGCGCCCGCACGCCAAACGCCGCGGCCAGCAGCAGCGCGGCCCAGCCCAGCGCAGTCCAATCTTTCGTGAAGATAGCCCAGACACCGAGGAACGTGGTAATGCAGCCCAGGTAGCTCTGAATCGTCGCGAACGCGCCCTCATACGAATTCAGCAGATCGCGCCATTTGCGCCCGATGTACAACGCATTTAGATAAAACAGCACGCCGCACGTCAGCAGCAGGATTCCGTCCTTTACCAGTTGCGTCTCGGAAGACTGGCGAAGCTCAAAGATTCCCCACGATTCGTAAACCACCAGGATGCCGGTCAGCACTCCACCCAACAGTCCCAGGATTCTGAACAGCCGCTCGAGCTGGACGATCCCCGCGACCAGCAGCGCTTCTGCCGCAATCATCCAGAAGAGCGCGATGTTGTTTCCGCTGAATTTGAATGGAACCGACGCGAAGATCAGCAGCGTTCCCAGCACGGTCAGCAGCACGAATGCTGCCCGCCGCCGGCGCGTCACTGGGAGTTGCCCAAAGCCGAACTCAAGCGCGCCCAGCACGAGCAATGCATAAAAAGCAAGCTCGGGATGGACGGACTGAAATTTCAGCACTACAAGCAGCAGGATGGTGTTCAGCAAAGCCGCTACAGTGGAAACTGATTCTTCGTGCGGGCCGCCGATGCGGCGCGCGACATACGACACGCGGAAGACGGCCCAGTAAAGCAGCAGGATGATCGCGCTCGGCCAGAACTGCGGAAAAGCATGGCCGGCCACGCCATAGGGATACAGCTTGTAGAGCCAGTAGAAGTGGTTTGCGTAACTGGCGAGGATGCCGAAGACCTCCAGCTCAAACCAGTTCATGCGCAGCGCAATCGCGACGATGCCCACGGCGAGAATTACGCCGGCCGCCAGCGCGTACACACTGTCCTGGCTGAGCGCGACGGTTGAGAAAGCCAGCAAAAATGCGAGCCCTGTCACCAGCTGCGAGCGGTAACGCAGCGTATGTGCCACCATGGCAACCGCCACAATCAGCATCAGCAGGCAATCGATCGTGTTCGACGCCAGCACGGCCATCGCCGACACGTGATGCATCGCATAGGTTGTGAAAAACAGCAGCGCCCAACCGCCGCCGATCCCGGTTCGCCCCACCAGCCGGTAGCGGTCGCGATTCTCCAGCCAGATTCCGCCGCCCAGCATCACGCCAGCGATCGCATAGATAAGCGCCACCCGCGCGGCAGGCCCCATCGAAACAAGCGCCATGCGGCCGAGCAAAGCAACGCCCAACACCAGCAGCACAATGCCGATCTTCGCGAACAGATTCATGCCCAGGAATTCTTCAAAGGGCAGGCTGCCACGCAGTCGCGAAAAGAAACTCTCGCGGGGAGATGGTGCTTGATACTGCGCAAAAGACGGTGTTGCGGGTGCCCACTCTGCGCGCGGCGGCTGCTCGATTCGAGGCATCTCGACCGGAGACTGCGACGGCGGAACCGAAAGCGTGGGCGGATGGGGGGGCGGTATTGCTGCCGTACTTGTCCTGTCTGCGCTTGTATTCGACGTCGCCGCTTGAAACGCTGTATTTGAAAGCGAAGCCTTGTGGATGGCACTGTCCGGCAGAGGCTGCGGGATCGGCTGAGCCGCGGGCCGTGGCATCGCAGCCAGCGGCTGCTCAGCAGGGGCAGCCTGCGCAGCTTCTGGATGAAACATCGGCTCTTGTGTTCTTGGAATTGCCGGCTTTTCTGCCGGCCGCTCCGCAGGGCCGGGTGCAACTTCACGCACCGGCCACGGTGGCGCGGCCGCCTTTGTCTTTTCCGCTACCGGAGCGGCCTTGTCGATCCGCTCCAATCGCGTTTCAAGCTGCTTCAGCTCGCCTCGCAGATTCGCAATTTCGCCCCGCAAGTCTGCGATCTTATACGCGCTCTCATCCACCAGCCGGCGCGTATTGCCGCTCCGGACCAAAGCAACAATCGCCATCACCGGAATTCCCAACACGAATCCGATCAGCAGAACAACAAGGATCTCCATCGTCCGACGCCTTCAAAAACGTGAAACTCCGATTTCTGATTACAGAACGCTTTCGCTGCGCGTTCTTGCAACTTTTCCGCAAATCTCCGCGGCATCGCGTTCCGTGCAGGCATTTTTCCGGTTTAAGTGTCGATGAAACGGTAGCATAGGTCGGCCACGGGTGCGCGGCCTTCCCCGTGCTCGACCGTATATTGGTAACAAGGCTGTCGATGCCCATACTGCTTCCCTGCCGTTTTCTCCATGCCGCTCTTTTAGTGTTCACCGCAGCTTCGCTCTCCCTTGAGGCTGCGGCGCAGCAGCATCTCACCGTCCCCAGATCTGACGGCCACTCGACTCCGCTCATGCTTTATCCGGCAATTGGCGAAACTGCCAAATGTGCCCCTCTCGCCGTCATCTCGCACGGCGCGGGCGGCTCTGAAAACGGCTATCGGTACCTGGCTGAAGGCATGGCGCAACTCGGCTACACCACCGTGGTCATGGGACACGCCAAGAGCGGCCTGGACGCTCTCAAAGAAGACATGCGCCAATACGGCATTATGCAGGGTGTCACTGAGCTGGTCGCCGACCCCAATGCAGAGCAAGCGCGCCTTCTCGATGTGGCCGCCACGCTGCAATGGGCCAAAGCCCGCTGCCATGCACCCTTTCGCGTGCTGCTCGGCCATTCAATGGGATCGGAAACCGTGATGCTCGAAGCCGGCGCAACCAATATCATCGGCGTCAAGTCACCGCCGGCAGGCCGCGACCGTTTCGACGCGTACGTTGCTCTCTCACCAGAAGGACCCGGCATCGTCTTCGACGGCGATTCCTGGAGCGGTATTCACAAGCCCATCCTCATTCTTACCGGCACGCGGGATCAATCACTCAAGGGCGGACCCGAAGCCCGCCTCGTGCCCTGGCACGATTTGCCCGGAACCCTGTCGCACTGTCAATGGCAAGGTGTCATCGACGGCGCAACACACATGAACTTCGCCGGCGATGGCCTCGGCGCTGAAAAGGTCAAGCCGCTCGTCACGCAAACCATCGCCTCATTTCTCGACGGCGTGCGCCAAAAATCGTGCAATCTTCCGCCCGCCGTCCGCGGACTCACGCTCCAGCAAAAATGAATCCCGCGAGTCCTTTTGCGCGGCGCCTGCGCTCGCTCACTTCCCTGCTCCGTCACGTGTGCGATCGCCCTAATCCTTAACCCGCGCCTTCGCTCGCCTCGATGCCGTAGAATCCATTTGGAGCCATCGATGCCCGTCAAGGCCCTCTATCCCGGCACTTTCGACCCGCCGACCAACGGGCACATCGACCTCATCCAGCGTGGGTCGAAGCTTTTCGACCATCTCACCGTCGCCATCCTCGTGAATCCGGTCAAGAATCCGCTTTTCACCGTGGCAGAACGCGTGGAAATGATGGAAGAGGCCACCCGCCCCCTGGGCAATGTGTCGGTAGCCACCTTTGACGGCCTAATGGTCGACTTCGCCCGCCGCCTCGGCGCCACCGCCGTCTTGCGCGGCATTCGGGCCATCTCCGATTACGAGCACGAATTCCAGATGGCGCTCATGAATCGCCGCATTGCGCCGGAGATCGAGACCGTGTTTCTGCAACCGGCCGGCCGCTACTCCTTCGTCAGTTCCCGCATGGTCAAAGAAGTGTTCAGCTTTGGCGGCGACATCAGTGGCCTCGTGCCGCTCAATGTGCTTAAGCGGCTGCGGGCCCGCATCCCCAATGGCTCCTGACCTTCGCATCCACATTCTCGAATTTTGATCTCATCGGCAAATCTGGCAAACTGGAAGTGATATGACTGTCACAGCCCCCGCAAAAGTCTTTGCTGACCGCATTGGCCGCATTGAAGTATCCGCGACCATGGCCGTGGCCGCCGAGGCCGCCAAACTCCGCGCCCAGGGCGCCAATTTGGTGGACTTCGGGGCCGGCGAGCCCCACTTCCCCACGCCGCGCCATATCAAGGACGCTGCTATCTCGGCCATCGAGGCCAACTTCACCCGTTACACCGTCGTCCCCGGCATCCCCGACGTGCGCAAGGCCATCATCGAGCGCCATGCCTGCGACTTCGGCTCGGAGTACGCCGTCGACGAGGCCATCTTCAGCACTGGCGGCAAGCATGCGCTGTTCAATGCCATCCAGGTGCTTGTCGACCACGGCGACGAGGTCATTCTGCCTGTTCCCTACTGGGTCAGCTTCAAAGACATCATCCAGTACGGCGGCGGCAAGGTGGTGTATCTCGAAACCAGCGAGGCAGAGAACTTCCGCATCACCGCCGACGCGATTGAACGAGCCATCACACCGCGCACCAAGGCGATCATCCTCAACTCGCCGTCCAATCCGGCCGGCGCAGTGGTCTCGCCCGAGGACCTGGAGCGCATCGTCCGCCTCGCCCACGAGCGCTCTATCTTCCTGTTGCTCGATGAGTGCTACGTCTATTTGAACTACGCCGGCAAGCCCGTCTCGGGTGGTTCCTTTACGTGGGCCAAGGAGCACCTCGTTATCCTCGGTTCGCTCTCCAAAACCTACTCCATGACCGGCTGGCGCGCGGGCTACGCACTTGCCGCCAAACCGGTCGCCGCCAACCTGAGCAAGCTGCAGTCTCAGTCCACCTCGAATGCCACCAGCATCGTGCAGAAGGCCGCAATTGCCGCGCTCGCCGGTTCGCAGGATTGCGTGGCCGAATTCCGCGCCGAATTCATTGAATTGCGCGACTACATGCTGGCCGCTCTCAAGAAGATCCCCGGCATCACCTGCACCAAGCCGGAAGGCGCGTTCTACGTATACCCCAACATCTCTGCCTACCTCGGCAAGGGCGGCATCCGCACCGCCACCGAACTGGCCACGCGCCTGTTGCACGAGGCGCACGTCGTTACCGTGCCGGGCGAAGCCTTCGGCACCGCAGAGCACATCCGCATCTCGTATCCGGTAACGAAGGAGAACATCGACGAGGGCACACGCCGCATGGGCGAGTTCCTCACCAGCCTTCGCTAAGGCGGCTTCGTCAAAGAAAAAGCCTGTTCCCCATCGGGAGCAGGCTTGCTTGTCTGCGAGAATCCCCTCGCCGCATCGAAAGGCGACCCCGATCTGCCAGTTACCGTGCCGGCCAGGAACTGCCCACCGTCCCGCGGCTCGCATAATAGGCGTTCACCCAATCGTTCATCGGGCTCAACTGCTGGCACTCCACGCACATGGTGTTGGAGTACTGCGCCTTGCACCACGGACACACGGCCCCGGTCTCAAATGTGTCGAAAGCCTGTTTGCATGCGGCGCACTTCCAGTGTTCGCCAATGTGCGGCGCTGTTTTGCAAATTGGGCAGATATAACCTTCACGTCTTGGAAGTTTCTCGATCTTGAGCATGGCCAGGGCGCCTTTGAGTCCGCTCCAGCAATTCAGCAACAGGTACGCAGCAATCAGGAGCGTCCAGGTCGAATGCCAGACCAGCAAGGCAAGACCAACCAGGCCGGCAGCCCCAATAAACCCAAGCACCGTCGCCACCATCAGGCTGCGTGCCTTCCCCATCACAAACCAGAGAAGCGAGCGCAGAATCTGGCCGCCGTCCAGCGGGTAAATGGGCAGGATGTTGAAAACCAGCAGGCTGACGTCAATGATGAACACCCACAGAATCAGTTGGTATTCGTCCGGGGCGGTGGCCTTAAGTCCGGCCGTTTTCGCAGTCCACCACAACCCGCCGAGGATCGGCATAAGGGCCACATTCACCAGCGGTCCTGCCGCTAGGCTCCACAGCGTCGCCCCAGGCCTTTGCGGCGGATTTACATAGGCCACGCCACCCAGCGGCCACAGCATGATACGGTCCACCGAGCCGCCAACCTGCCTGCAGGCCAGCGCGTGCCCAAATTCGTGCAGCAGCACAATCAGGAAGAGCGCCAGGTACTCCAGCGCGCTCCAGCCCAACGACGTGTATCTGCCTTCCCGGGAGCCGATTTCGATGACTGCGACCGCGAACCACGACCAGTGCAAAAACACGTCGATTCCGAGAACTTGGAAAAGATGAATTGAACCCTGACGCATGCGTAGCATTCCCGATAGCTTACTCCATCTGCTGGCTCGCCGCAGTCCCTCAAAATATGCATCAAACTTTGTGCAGCTAGGCCGGCGCGCAGCCGGTCTCGCCATCCGGCAAAATTATTCGTCCAACCCTGTGCAAACGTTATCTTTGTCGGGTACGATGTTTCATCAAATGTTGAACGCAATCGATTTTCGTCCCGTTATTCTGGCCGGGGGCAGCGGTACTCGCTTCTGGCCCCGTTCGCGGCGCGCCCGCGCCAAGCAGGTCCTCGCGCTCGACGGCGAGCGGTCCATGATCCAGCAGACCGTAGAACGTCTCAAACCTCTTGCCGCAATTGAAAAAACCTGGATTATCACCAACGAATACCTGGCCCAGGAAATCTCCGACCAGCTTCCAGGCCTTCCCGCCGCGCACATCGTGCAGGAGCCTCTAGCTCGCAACACCGCTCCGGCCTGCGGCTTGGCTGCCTTCCTCATCGAGCGCGAAAACCCGAACGCAGTTCTCGGTGTCTTCCCCTCCGATCACGTGATCGCCGACGAGCCGCGCTTCCTGAAGGCCCTCCAGAAGGGCATTACCTTCGCCGCGGCGGGCGAAAACATCGTTGTCCTCGGTATCGAGCCCTCCCGTGCCGAGACAGGCTACGGATACATTGAAACCGGCGACTTGGCCAAAGACGACTCCGCCCTTCACGTGCGACGCTTCATTGAGAAGCCCAACCAGAATCGCGCCGAAGAATTTGTCGCCGCCGGCAACTACTACTGGAACTCCGGTATGTTCCTCTGGTCGGCCCGCACGCTGGCCAATGCCGTCCGCGAACACTTGCCAGAGACCGCCCCGCTGCTTGAGTCCATCGCCGCCGCTTGGGGAACCCCCAAATTCGACGAAGTCTTTCGCACCGCCTACCAAAAATGCGAGAATATCTCCGTCGACTACGCCGTTCTCGAGCCCCGTTCCGCCAAAGGCGAGCACCTCTCGAACCTCTACTGCATTCCTGCCGAATTCAGCTGGAACGACCTTGGCTCCTGGGCCTCGCTCTACGAGTACCAGGTTGAAACCCGCCTGCGCGGCGACTCCGAAGGCAATGTCACCGACACGGGCGGCCACATGGCCATCGAAGCCAACGATAACTACATCTTCAGTCCCAAGAAATTTGTCGCTCTGGTCGGTGTGGAAAATCTGGTCGTCGTCGACACCGAGGACGCGCTGCTGATCGCCCATCGCGACCATTCACAGGACGTGGGCAAGATCGTCAAGGAGCTCAGCGTTATTGGCCACTCCGAGTTGATCTAACCGGGCAGCCTCCTCTGGGCACCGCTGTACAATTCTTGCGTAACTCAGTGTGCATCAATCGCCTGAGTGGAGCAGGAAATGCCCGAAACCATCGATTGGCCCATGCACTCGCGGCCGCGCCGCGCGCGTCTTACTGTTTTTCTCGTCATCGTGGCCGCCCTTTTGATCCTTATCGGAGGGCGCACCGCCATCTCCTATTGGGTCGACCTCCTCTGGTTCCGCTCGCTCGGCTACTCTGGCGTCTTCTGGACGACCTTCCGCCTCGAGTGGGGGACCTTCGGGTTCTTCGCGACGCTTACATTCCTCATTCTTTTAAGCGCATTCTTCGCTCTTCGTCACACCCACGCTGAAGGCCTGCCCGATTCGCATACCATCTTTTTCGGCGGCCAGCCCTTTGTGCTGCCTATCGCAAAGTTCCTGCATCTCATCGGGGTCATCGTTGCCATCATCATCGCTCTTGTCACCGGCTTCGCCATGGAAGCACAATGGCCAACGCTTGCCCTCTATTGGCATGCACCGAACACGGCTTCGGGCATCACCGATCCCATCTTCGGCCGCCCTCTCGGTTTTTATCTTTTCACCCTCCCCGCATGGCAGCTAATCTCCGGATGGCTGCTCGCGCTCGCGGTGTTCATTTGTATTCTTGCCGTGCTGTTTCTCATCGGCGCCGGCGGTGGCCGTGCTTTTGCTAGCCGATCCGGCGGTTCCGCTTCTCTGCCCTGGCGTGGCATCTCCATTGCCGCCGCATTTCTCCTCTTTACGCTGTCGATTTACGAATACGTCAACCGCTATACGCTGCTCTTTCAGCAGCACACCATTTTCGACGGAGTCACCTACACCGACGCGCACATCACCATCGTTGGAATGCTGTTCGTCAGTGCGGCGCTCTTCATTGGCGCCATCATCATCCTTGCGGGCGGCATCGTGCGTCCGCGAGCGCGCTGGCTCATCGTCGCCATTGTTCCGGCCGCAGCCTGCTATGTCATCGCCGGCCTCATCGGCTGGTACGTAAGTACGTTCATCGTCAAGCCCAACCAGCTCGACCGCGAAAAGCCCTACATCGCCAACGCCATCGCCTTCACCCGCCGGGCCTACGGACTCGATCACTTTGATCAACGCGAATTCCCCGCTGACACAACCATCGCCGCGGCTGACCCCCAGCATAACCAGGCGACACTCGACAACATCCGCCTCTGGGACGTGAGCGCGCTGCAGGACACACTGCGCCAGGTGCAGGAGATCCGCACTTATTACGACTTCCCCGACATCGACATCGATCGCTATCAGATCAATGGTTCGCTCCGCCAGGTCATGCTCGCGGTCCGCGAGCTCAAGGTCGACAAACTGCCCGAGAGCGGCCGTAACTGGATCAACGACAAGCTGATTTACACGCACGGCTACGGCATCACCATGAATCCCGTGAACGGTTTCACGCCTGAAGGCCTGCCCACCCTCTACCTTTCAAACATGCCCGTGCAGAGCACCATACCAGGGCTCAGCGTCACGCGACCCGAAATCTACTTCGGCGAGCTCACTGACACGGATGTTTACGTAAGAACGCACCAGCACGAGTTCAACTACCCGCAAGGCCAGGGGGACAATTATTCGACATATGACGGAGCCGGCGGCGTCGCCATGGGCGATTTCTTCCGTCGCACGTTGCTCGCCTTCGATCGCGGCGATCTGGCAAAAGTTCCCTTTAGCGACGACATCACCTCGCAAAGCCGTTTGTTGATGCGTCGCGATGTGCGCACCCGCGTCGCGGCCCTCGCGCCCTTTCTCACCTTCGATCAGGATCCCTACATTGTCGTCGGAGACGATGGCCATCTCTCCTGGATCATCGACGGATTCACCACGTCCGACAGCTATCCCTACTCGGCGCAAGGCGCCATCGAAGATCAGTCCGTCAACTACATCCGCAATAGCGTGAAAGTCGTTGTCGACGCGTACGACGGAACGGTCACCTTTTACGTCTTCGACAATAAGGATCCGGTTCTGGCGGCCTGGCGCAGCATCTTTCCCAGTCTCTTCAAGGACGCATCGGCTATGCCCGCGTGGCTTCATGCCCACGTGCGCTACCCCGAGTTGCTGCTCAGCCTGCAGGCAGATCTGTACGGCCTCTACCACATGACCGATCCTGAAGTCTTCTTTAATCGCGAAGATCAATGGGATGTGGCGACACAGGCCGGCTCCAGCCAGGGCGACCAGTCCTCGCAGGAGATGCACCCGAATTTTGTGCTGATGACGCTCCCCGGCGAAAACAGCGGTCTCGAATTTGTCGAAATTCTCCCCTTCGTTCCTCACAATCGCAACAACATGATCGGCTGGATCGCCGCGCGCAGCGATGGCACGCATTACGGGACAGCCGTCGTCTTCGATTTCCCCAAAACGCGCCTTGTCGACGGCCCGCAGCAAATCGAAGCGCGCATCGATCAGAATGCGCAGCTCTCTGCCCAGCTCACGCTCTGGAATCAGCAAGGCTCGCATGTCATCCGCGGCAACCTTCTCGTTATTCCCTGCGGACACGCTTTGATTTACGCGGAGCCGATTTATTTGAAAGCGCAGAACAGCCCCATGCCCGAGCTGCGGCTCGTGGTGCTCGCATTGCAGGATCGCCTCGCCTACGGATCCACCTTCGATGCAGCTCTCAGCTCGCTCTTCGGCTCTGAAGCGCCGTCGCTCTCTGCACCCGAGTCGCCGCAACAAACGCCGGCATCCGGAGCTCCTGCGGCTCCGCAACCTGCCGCCAACTTGAACGCCCTCATCACGCAAGCCAGCCAGGATTTCGACGACTATCAGCGCCTCACTTCGCAAGGCAAGCTCGCCGAAGCCGGTCAGAAACTCGACGATCTGAAACGCGTGCTCAGTGAGCTCAACGCCCACGCCAAATAACTGCGCGACTGCGTGAATCTCCGCGGTTGCGACTGCGAATGAACCCTCAGCATTTTCTCGAAATCAAACGGAGGTCACCAAGATGGACCGGCGGTTCTTCCTGAAATCGGCGGCGGCGGCTGTGCCCCTGGCCCGCGTGGCCGATTCACTTGCCTTGTCCCCTGCCTCGCAGAGCGCCGGCGCGGCATCCGGCGTGACCGCCGACCTGCCCTGGCAGATGACGCTCCGCCGCATTGGCCAAACCAACTTCACCGAGCACGATCCCGCCGTCTTCGACATCGAGGGCTGGGCCGACTACTGGGCCAGCGCCAAAGTTGGCGCGGTGTTCATCAGCATCACCGGTATCGTCGCTTTCTATCCCAGCAACGTGCCGTTTCATCGCCACGCGAAATATCTCAACGGCCGTGACTTTACTGGTGAGCTGCACGATGCCGCAAAGAAGCGCGGCCTGCGCACCGTCGCGCGCTACAGTCCCGACCTCAACTGGAGCGACGCTCTCGACGCCCATCCTGAGTGGTTCATGCGCGACGAACAGGGTCGTCCCCTTACAACTCCCGACACCCCCGAACTCTTCCAGACCTGCATGTTCTCCACTTACATGACCGATCATTTCCCCGCGGTCATGCGCGAAGTCAACTCGCGCTACGACATGGATGCGCATTACACCAACGGCTGGCCCTCTTTTGCTCTGCCCGTCTGCTACTGCGACCAATGCCGTAAGTTGCCGCTGCCCAAAACGCCCGCTTACTGGGACAAGTTCAACGAGCGCGTACTCAGTCTCTGCAAGCTCTACCATTCCATCGCTCTTGAAAAGAAGCCCACCAGCTTTTACTTCTGCAACATGGGCGGCGGGGTTCACGCCAGCCCCAACCTCGCCCAGCTCGGCGAATTCAGCCACTGGTTTCAGGCCGATAATCAGGGCCGCGGCGGCCAGGACGCACCCGTTTGGGGCGCGTCGCAACAGGGCCGCGTCTGCAACGCGGTGCTCGACGGCAAAATGGCCACCAACGTCACGGGCGCCTACACCACCGGTCCTGTGCGCTGGCGCCAGGTCACGAAGTCAGCGGCCGAAACTCAAATGTGGTTCAGCGAAACGCTGGCCAGCGGCATGGTTCCCTACTACCACATAGTCGGTGGTGAAACGGGCCTCGGCGAAGACCTGCGCTGGGAGCCGATCGGCCGCGACTACTTCCAGTGGACGGCTCGCCACGACGAGCATTGGATCAACAGAGCTACGATCGCCAACATCGGTGTCGTCATCGGCCAGCGCACGCAGCTCTTCTACCAGTCGCCGCGCGAAGTCTCGATGCAGCAAACCATCGATGCGCTCTACTACGCGCTGCTCGAAGGCCGCTTCCTCTTCGACTTCGTGCACGAAGACCGCCTGCAGCTGGATCGGATCAAGAAGTACGCGGCCCTCATCCTGCCCAACATCGCACTACTGAGCGACGAGCAATGCGGTCAGTTGCGCGACTACGTTAAAAACGGCGGCTCGCTGCTGGCAACTTTTGAAACGAGCATGTACAACGAACGCAACGAGCGCCGCGCGGACTTCGGCCTCGCCGATGTCTTCGGCGTTCACGCTGCCGGTCCCATCATCGGCCGCCTCGGTAATGCCAATTCCTATCTCGCGCGCATCGAGGGCCCCCATCCCATCCTCGAAGGATTCAACAACACGCACTGGATTCCCGGCGCCGTCTATCGCCTTCCTCTCAAGCCGGTCGACGATCCGGTACTCACCGTCATCCCCAGCTATCCTGCCTATCCGCCGGAGATGTCGTATCCGCCCTCGCCGCACACCAACGAACCGGCCGTCGTTCTGCGCCAGAATGGCAAGAGCCGCCTCGCATGGTTCCCTGGCGACATCGAGCCCACCATGTGGCAATCGGGCCACACCGATCTCAGCCGCTTGCTTCAAAACACGGTTCGCTGGGTGGCGTGCAACAGCGCTCCGCTCAACATTCAAGGCAAAGGCCTCATCGAAGTTTTTGCATGGGAGACACAGCCTGGCTTCGCCATCCACGTGCTCAACTACACCAATCCAAATGCGCATCGCGGGTGGATTCGCGACTACTATCCCATTGGCGCCCAACGCGTGCAATTCCGCCTTCCCGCCGGCCGCCGCGTCACTCGCGTCGAATTGCTGCGCGCTGAGCGTGACATCCCATTTCATGTCGAAGGCGATTCCATCGAGTTCACGATCTCTGTTGTCAACGACTACGAGGTCGCGGCACTTTACTCCGCATGAGCCCGCGGTCGAACCGGTACACTTTTTGATGTGCGCGATGCCTCCCGGCAAGCCTTCAACTGAATACAGGAGCACGTACCATGCCACGCTTTGCCGCAAATCTCACCATGATGTACCAGGAACACAGCTTCCTCGACCGCTTCGCCGCGGCTGCGCGCGATGGCTTCACTGCTGTCGAGTACTTATTTCCTTACGAGTACTCTGCAGACAAGTTGGCTGCGCTCCTCAAGGAGAACGGGCTGCGCCAGGTTCTCTTCAATTCGCCGCCGGGGGATTGGAAAGCAGGCGAGCGCGGCATCGCGGCTCTTCCCGGCCGTGAGCAGGAATATCGCGACGGCTTTCTTCGCGCGCTCGAATATGCGCATGCGCTGCAATGCCCGCGCGTCCACTCCATGGCCGGGCTTTCCCCAGTCGGCGTTGAGCAGGCACGCGTTCTCGCCGTCTACACCGAAAATCTCGCCTGGGCGGCCGGCAAGGCGAAGGCCGCCGGACTCGATCTGCTGATCGAGCCCATTGCGCTGCGCAATATTCCAGGCTTCTTCCTGAACCGCCAGGAAGAAGCGCACGCCATCGTGAATCAGGTCGGCGCGCCCAACCTCAAAATTCTTATGGACCTCTTCCACTGCCAGGTGGAAGAAGGCGATCTCGCCATTAGGATCCGCAAGTATCTTGCAGATCCGAAGCAGACGCGTATTGGCCATTTTCAGATCGCGGGCGTCCCTGAGCGCCACGAGCCCGACACTGGCGAAGTGAACTACGAATATCTCTTTGGCGTGATCGACCAGCTCGGCTACGACGGCTGGATCGGCTGCGAATATATACCGGCCGCTGCTACGTCCGCCGGTCTCGGCTGGTTCAGGAAATGGCAAACCGCCGCGAACTGAGTCGCCATGATTCACAAATGTGCTCGCCTTGCGTTGGCCTTCATCCAAGCCAGAGACGTCCTGCCCGTCCCTGGTTTTCCCTGCAAAGTTGGATTGTTATGCGGAGCGCTGTTCCTTGCCGGATGCGGCGCAATTTCCAATCCCGTCCCCAGGATATCGGGCCTCTCACCCGCTTCGCTGACCGTAGGAAGTGTGGCACAGACGCTCACTATAAATGGCGCTGACTTCCTCCCCACTTCGACAGCAACTTACAAGGGCATTGCCCATACCGTAACTTATATCAGCGCCAGCCAACTGACTATCACTCTAACCGCGTCAGATCTATATGCACTCGGCAGCTATCCGGTAGTAGTTGCCAATCCCGCACCCGGCGGCGGAGCTTCCTCTCAAGTCAGTTTACAGATTTATGGCGAAGCCCAGAATTCGCCTGTTATAGGCAGTGTCGTGCCTAGTTCTTCTTACGAACTTGACGCTTTCGACATCCAAGGAAATTACGCTTACGCTCTTGGAGACAACGGCGACTCTTTCCAAGGTGTTGGATCGTCAGCGGCGCAATTCTACGTTGTGGATATCACGCATCCGGCAAGCATGGCCGTCGTCAGCACGACGCCAATCACTGGATTTATAAACTACGGGCAGTCCGGGATAAGAGTGCAGGGGCAATACGTCTACCTCGTATCTTCTACAGGAACGGCGAATACAAATCTATTACAAATCTTTAACGTATCAAATCCATCCGCGCCTGCGTTTGTCGGCAGCGTTCAAATTCCACTGTATGGATTTGGTCTTTGGGTATATGGGAACTACACCTATGTCATATCGTATGTGGGCAGCTCATTCGCAAGCACATTAGACATCGTTGACGTTTCCAATCCTGCATCGCCGACGATTGTAGGATCGACCGATACGGGAACTGCCGGTCTGCATGTAGCCGACATCAAGGTAGTTGGAAAATACGCTTATGTGGCAGGGCAGAGCAACGGGCAATCCAAAATACTTGTATTTGACGTCTCCAACCCCGCATCGCCGTATTTGCTCAGCGGTTTATCGGTGGCGCACAGTCCGCAAGGCTTGGATGTCGAAGGAAGTTACTTGTATGAGACTTTTTACGATCAGTACTCGTTAAACATTTACGATATATCCAATCCGTCATCGCTTTCTCAAGTAGGCACGGCTTCATTGATCGGAACATGCAAGCCGCAAGACGTTACCGTGGAAGGAACCATAGCGTATGTGGCATGTTATACGAATTCATCGGTAGGGGTAGTGGATGTGTCCAATCCAACCTCGCCAAGTGTAGATGGATATATCTCTCTTCCGTCGACTTCTTATCCGATATTCCTGGAGTCAAAGGGTAGATATGTGTATTCGATCTCAAACACAACGGGTGGGATGCTATCGGTCATAGACGCTGGTGCTCCATAGTCCAAATTCCAACCGAGCGCATTGAGATAAAAGTTTTAGTGCGGACCCGGAGGCCCGCACGACAGTCGTTCGAGTGCCCCAGAGACAAAGACCTGTCACCGGGGACCCCGGGCCGGGCGACCGGCGCTACAAAGAACTACTTCGTTACTCCAAACGTGAACGTCGTCGTTGAGTGCATCGTCTCGCCCGGCTTCAACAGAGTGCTCGGGAAGTTCGGATGATTCGGCGAGTCAGGAAAATGCTGCGTCTCGAGGCAAAAGCCGGCATGCTTCTGGTACTTCACGCCGCTGTAGCCTGTCAGGCTTCCATCCAGAAAGTTTCCGGAATAGAACTGCACGCCCGGTTCCGTCGTCTCCACGGTCAGCTTGCGCCCGCTCTCAGGATCGGTCACAATCGCCGCCAGCTTCATCGTGCCCGCCTTGCCGTTCAGCACAAAGTTGTGGTCGTAGCCGCCGGCCAGCTTCAATGCCTCAAAGTTGTCGTCGATGCGCGCCCCAATCACTTCAGCTTTCCTGAAATCCAGTGGCGTTCCGGCCACCGGCGCCAATTCGCCCGTCGGAATCAGGCCTGCGTCCGTGGGTGTGTAGCGGTCGGCATTAATCTCGATCTTCTGATCGAGAATGTTGCCTTTGTCGTCGCCATGCAGATTGAAGTACGAATGGTTCGTCAGGTTCAGCACCGTCGCTTTATCCGTCGTGGCCGAGTAGTCGATGCGCAGCGTCTCGCCGCTCAGCGTGTAGCGCACCTTTGCCGTCAGCTTGCCCGGAAATCCCATGTCGCCGTCAGGGCTTACGTGTGTGAACTCCACACCGCCCGGCACCCCATGCGAATCCCACACATACTGATCGAAGCCCTTCGGGCCGCCGTGCAGCGCATTCGGCCCGTTGTTGATCGGAATCTGGTAAGTCTTTCCGTCAATCGTGAATTGGCCCTTGGCGATGCGGTTGCCATAGCGGCCCACGATGGCGCCGAGATACGAATTCGGCTGCGTCAGGTATCCTTGCAGCGAACCGAAGCCAAGAATAACGTCCGCCACCTTGCCCGTGCGGTCCGGGGTTTTTACGCTCACCAGGTGCGCTCCATACGCCGTCACTTTCACTTCAATCTTTCCGCTCGTCAGCGTGTAGATCGGAACGGCAACTCCATCTGCGGTTTTACCCCACGTCGTCATCTTCACCTCTCCCTGGGCAACTGACGTAAACGCCATCGCCATAATCAACATGATTAAGAAAGCTTCGCCTGCTCGTTTCACGGTTTCCACCTTTGCCTCGCGGCGCTTCTACTGCTACATCAGCGCTTCAGGCTCGCTTGATCTACGCAGAACACCGCAGACCCGCCCTGAAATGGCGCAAAATGCTCCTTGGCAAATATAGCTGATCGGGCTCGCAGCGCATCCTGCGCGCCGGTTCGATGAGCGGCGGCAACTGTGCCGAAATGCTACCCTGGCGCAACAGAGGGAGCCTAGTAGATCCGGCTCGCGATCACTTGCGCTCCCGTGGCATTGGATTCAATGCTGGTCGACCGCAGCAGCACTTCGAAACTCCGCAATGTGCCGTCCGGGCGCGTGGCGCTCTTCAGGATTGGGTCAATCGCCGACGGATGCAGAAGCATCTCAGCCGCCGCCTGTGTTCCAGCGACATCCAGTCCCTCCAGCACCAGCAAATGCCCGTTGCCGCTCAAATTCGGCAAGAATGCAATCAGAGCAAAAGTTTCATGCGCCGGCTCGTTCCAGTGGCTGGCGTAAGCTGCGGCCTCCCCTGGCCGGGGATTCGTATTGATGATCTCCGCGCCGCTCATCCCGGGGCGATACGAAATGCGGAAATTCGCGTTGGTTTCTCCAATTGCCGCCCAGGGATTGCTCCCCATCGAACCGATGATTACTGCGTTCGCATTCTTCAGATCTTCCAGGCGCAGGTCGCGCGGAAATCGGATGAAGACTCGATCAGGATTGTTTTCACTCAAATGCGAGATCGCCGCAGCGATTTGCAGGTCTACAAACGGCGTAAGCTGCTGCGTGCGGAGATCCTCGGCGCTGTGCTGATCCACGCCCCCTAGAGGCAGTTCCTCATAGCTGCCCGCAATATATTCCGCCAAAGGAACCGGCCGCCGCGAAAGGTCCTCCAGCAGATTGAATCCCGCGTCTGAAGGAACAATAAAGCTGTTCGCGGGACCGCCGAACATCGCCGCCCAAAGCACATGCGCCGGCTCTTGTCCCGTACGCTGAGCCGGCCGGTGGTTGGCCACATACCACGTCGCTCCAATCAGTGCCGCGCTGTAGGCCGTCACCAGAACAGCCGTGAGCAACCAGCGCATCGCGTTCGATCGAGGCGCTGCCGCCGGCTCCGCTTCGTGCCGTTGCATCGGCAGAGTTTGCATCCGGCTCCCCGTCTGCGTGTCCCCTGCGTTTTCAATTCCATTGATGCTTGAAGTGGAGAGAAATACTGGAACATAGCCCCCTAGCGGAATGTCGATCCGTTCCGTTTCTGCACTGCCCTCTTCCGCAAAATACTCCGCCAGGCGCTTGCGCAATTGGCGCGCGTAGCTGCGAACAATGTTATCTTCCAGAGTCCGGTAATCAGGCGGCCGATCGAAGACCTGCACTCCGATCTGGTGTTCCGAGATCTCCTCCCCCCGTCCTTCCAGCGTCTCCTTAACCACGTAGAGCAGGAACTTCGAAAGCAACGGCGACCGTGCAAAATGTGGCCCGGCTACGACGCGTTGCGCAAGCTCCCAGCGCGGATCGTCCTGCAATCCGTTCAACCATGCCTCTTCGGGATGAGGCGGCATCTTCGGTTTCGACTGGAGGACGGTAACGTGTTCCATCGGATTCATCTCCAGGCACACACCCTGGGGTCGAAAGAATCTCTCTCTGTCCGGCTAGCCGCAAGTATGCGCGGCTTTCACCAGGATTTTTCCATTTAATAAACCGGTCTCTGCCTGCGACAAAAGTGCGGGCTTCATCGCCAGGGCGCACAGCCCGGTCCCGCATTCCCCTCGAGCATCCTCAAGTCGCAGCCTGCACCGCTGCAAATTTGCTCAGTACTGCGCTCCAATTGCAATCAAAATCCCAGCCCAGAAAAGCGGGCACGCTCGGGGAAGCATCTTACACAACAGGCTGGGCCCCTTTTAAAACAAAAAGCGCAGCCAGGCAATCGTGCAATTTCCACAGTTTACCAATATTTCAAGCACGCAACAAATCTTTTCTGCTCAGCTGGTTAACCGATCTAAACACTAGTGTACACACCTGCACTCACTTAGGGTAAACACTCCCGCACATCATTTGGGTGCAATATCGTTGCGCTGCTCGCCGAACTGCGGCTGAGTGCAAACGTGTGAAGAATCCTTGAATTTGGAGGTTGTAAGACGTTCATGAAAACACAAAGACGATTCAGAATCGCAAGTTCTTTGTTCCCGCTTCTCGGCTTGATCGTGGCGTTGTGTCTCCCGGGCAAATTGGCGGCTCAACTCGATCGAGGAGAGATCACGGGTACCGTTGAAGATCCGTCCGGCGCAGTCGTGCAAGGAGCATCGATTGTGCTTACAAACGACGATACCGGCGTCAAAATCACCACGAAGTCAACCGCTACCGGCACCTACACCATTGATGGCGTGATCGCCGGCAAATACACGGTGCAAGCCGAGGCGCCCGGCTTCCAGAAATATCTCGTGCACGGCGTCATCGTGCACGTCCAACAAATTTCCTCCGTCGATATTCACCTGGTTACCGGTAACGTCCAGCAAAGCGTCACTGTGACGGCTGCTGCTCCCCTTCTCGAGGCGGAAAATGCGCAGGTCGGACAATCGATCACGAACCAGGCGGTCAATGAGATGCCGCTCGCCACACGCAATTGGACTGCCTTGGCACAGCTTTCCGCCGGCGTCACTACTACACCGACTGGATCGGGCGGCGGGGGCATAACCCCCGACGCAGGCAGTTCTCAGTCTGGTTATTTCAGGGTAAATGGCGTCGATGAATGGCAGAATGATTTCCGTCTCAACGGCATTAACGACAATATCGAGATCTATGGCGGCAACTACACCGGGACCAACGCCGCCATCGTCCCGCCTCCGGATGCCCTTCAGGAATTCACGCTGCAAGCCGGCGACTTCAACGCGGAATTCGGACACTCCACCGGCGGCGTCGTCAATGCGTCAATCAAATCAGGCACGAACGGCATCCACGGCGACCTGTGGGAGTACGTGCGCAACAACGCCTTGAATGCGAACTATTTCTTCAATCGGACCTGCAGTGGCGGCGTCTGCACTCCGAAGCCGATTCCGGCGTATCACCAGAACCTCTTTGGCTTCACGGCCGGAGGCCCTGTCATCATCCCGCACCTGATTGAAGGCAAAAATCGGCTCTTCTGGTTCGCCGACTACCAGGGCGGCCGCTTCGTTCTTCCGGCGCCGGACGGCGGTTTAACTGTGCCCACAAGTAGCATGAGATCAAGTGGCTTCACCAACCTGCAGGACAACATCGGTTACAACTACAGCAGCACTTGCAGCGCGACGGTCACCACCGGCTGCCTCAAGGATGCATTGGGCCGCGTCTTTTCGAACGGCACCATCATGGATCCGGCTTCAACGCGGCAGACAACGGCAGGTGTAACGGATCCGGTCACGGGACTCACCGCCACGAGCACCGGCTTCGTGCGCGACCCGTTTTATAACTGCGCGGCGGCCGGTAACTGCTCCAGCTTCGTCGGTCAAACCAGAACCGACTTCACCCAGGACGCAGGCGGCGTTGCCCTCTCCACCCTCAACGTCATCCCTACAGCGCGCCAGGATCCGAATGCGGTCAAGTTGCTGAACCTGTATCCGGCCCCGGACACTCCGGGGAAGTTGTCCAACGACTTCGCCAGCTACGTTCCCACCCAGAACAAGAACACCAACACATGGGACGTTAGGATCGACGCCAACATCAGCCCCAAGGACATTCTGTTTGGCGTCTATGACCGTAGCTTGCTCGATGTCAACGTGCCTTCGTTTTTCCCAGGGGTTGCCTCGGGCGGAAGCGGCGGACGTATTGACAGCCTGCCGGCCTGGGCCTGGGCGGTCGGCTACACGCGGATTATCACGCCGACGTTCACCAATGAAATGCACGTGGGCATGGTCCACAGTGATAAGCAGCAGGTATCCGTCTGGGGCAACGATTTCGGAAGCACCGCCTGCTCGGGAACCGTGAATCCCGGGCCGGGCACGTGCAATATCCCTCTCCAGTACGGCATCACAGGCGTTCCGCAGGTGGCCGGTAACGGAGGCCTGCCCCTCATCATGATTGGCGGGCTCCGGCAAATCGGCGTAGGCAACTACTCGCCAACGCTGCAGTATGTATGGAGCCTCGAGGGTGTCGATGCGGTGACCAAGGTGATCCGCAATCACACGCTCAAAGCCGGCGTTCAGGTGGACGACCTGGAAGCCAATATTTCGCAGCCGCCCCAAGGCCGCGGCGACATGTATTTCAACGGCATGTACAGCGATATTGCCAATCGGATCAGTCCTACCGGCACCGGGTTGAATGGCATCAGCGACATGCTGTTGACGCCTATCAACAACCTGTACGGTTCTGGGGCAAGTTACCCTGACATGGTCGGCGGCCAGAGCCAATTCTCCGCCTCCAATCTACCCGTCACCGACGACCATCGCTGGTATATCGGCGCATACTTCCAGGACGACTGGAAGGTCAATCCTAGGTTGACACTGAATCTTGGCCTGCGGTGGGATCTCTTCACGCCGTATGCAGAAACCCGCGGATTCCAGTCCAACTTCATTCCCGTAGGCGGCAACGGCAGAACTGCGACATTCTACATTCCCGACCAGGGATGCCAGACACCGCGGGCCACGATCTTTAACACCGTGGCCGCGCTGAGCAATATCAACATCTCATGCTCAGCCAATTCCGCACTTGGCATCGCTCAAAAAACGAACTTCGCGCCACGTCTCGGGTTCGCCTACAAAATCCGGCCGACGCTGGTGGTGCGCGGCGGCTTCGGAACAGCCTATGGGGCGCTGGGCAACCTCGGCTACGGCGGCACGCTGGGACTGAACTATCCCTTCGGCTACACCCAGACCATCCCCGCTCCCGACTCCAATCATCCGCTAATCGCCGGTTCTTCGAACGCTCCGGCGACTTTGGAAAACACCTTCAATAATTTCAACTTCAGCAATCCGACCGTTCTGCAAAGCCCGACTCCGTACACGACGACACCGGTTACTTGCCCGACCCTCAATTCTTGTCCGGGAGGTACATACACCGGTAGCAACTATCTCGGAGCGACCCTCAATGGCCGCCAGTTCAACTTCCAGACGCCGCTGGTGCAGACAGAGAACCTGACCATCGAGGATCAGTTCACCAGCCACGACGCGCTCCAGGTGGGATATGTCGGCACACAGGGCCGTCACCTCGACATCTTGGGGACCTCGAACAGCAACTCCATAATCTTGCCCAACGGCACCAACACCCAGTACTACATTCCGTACCCGTACATGGCGCGGAACGGCACCTACGAAACCACCAATGCCAACTCCAGCTACAATTCCATGCAGGTCACCTATGAACATCAGATGAGCTATGGATTGTCGGTGTTGGGCAACTACACCTGGTCCCGGTGCTCGGGCGACCAGCATGCGCCGCAGAATTCGCAGTACAACGTTGGTTACCGCGCCGAATGGCTTCCCGGCTGGGGCATCCGGGGCGACTACGGGCTCTGCGATGGCGACGCTACCGACCTGTGGCACGCCGCTGTTACTTACGACCTGCCTTTCGGCCAGGGCAAGCAATTCGGCGGCGCGATGCCTAAAGCCGCGGATCTCATCGTTGGCGGGTGGGAAATCAACGGCTTCTACACCTTCCAGAGCGGGCAGCCGCTAACGGTCGGTTGCCCGAATGGGACGTCGGCCGATTTCGGCTGCGTCGCCAACGTGGTGACCGGACAGAATAAGTACGCCGGACCCCACAACTACATTCAATGGCTCAATCCCAGCGCGTTCTCTCAGCCGCCCGCTGCTACCGCTGTTGGACAGGTGGATTACTCGCCGCTGGGTGGCCAGATTCAACAGGTGCGCGGACCGCACTACAACAACCTCGATGCCTCGCTGCTCAAAAACTTCAACTTCACTGAAGCGTGGTATCTGCAGTTCCGCGCCGAAGCCTTCAACCTGAGTAATACGCCGCCCTTCGCGCAGCCGGGGCAGTTAAATTGGACGGCCGGCGGTTTCAGCGCGATTTCGGCGACGAAGAATAGCAACCAGAACAATGGAGCGCGCACGCTGCAGCTCGCTCTGAAAATGTTCTTCTAATCCACATTGTTCGACTTAAACTGGGCCCGCATCCGGAGCTGACCTCCGCACCGGATGCGGGTTTTCTTCGTTCGCGTGCAAACCGGGCTCTTTGCAATAATGAGCTGTCATCCTGAGAGAAGCTGCTCGCGCTGTGCGAGCAGCGCATTCGAAGGATCTGCAGTTGTTCCTCAACGAAGCACCTTCGAGACGGCGTTCAGGGATGTCATGAAGGCAAATCTAATGTGGGTTGCAAGATTCTTTTTCTACTTGGCAGCGTGCATCCTCCTCTTTGATCAATCTGCCTCCGCTCTCATTGCGCAACAGTCCTCTCCTGGCGCTCGATCGTCACCCGCCGGACTCGTCCTCCAAGGCACCGTCCACGGTTCGCAGAACCACAGCTATCTCAAGGTCCCCTTCCCCGTTCCAGCCGGCACTGAGCGTGTCACCATTTCCTACGAATACACCGCTCGCGACCAGCACACGACAATCGATCTCGGCCTGCTCGATCCAGCGGGCCTTCGCTGCTGGAGCGGCGGCAACAAATCCACGCTGACCGTCGGCCTCATGGACGCTACCCCGTCCTGTCTTCCCGGCGCAATTCCTCAGGGAACCTGGAATGTCCTGCTCGGCATTCCCAACATTCGCGCAGGTGTCGATTCGCATTACACCATTCACGTCTACCTGTCGCGCACCGGCGCGGTCGCAGCTGAACCGGAGACCCTCCGCGAACCACTCCGTTCCGGCCCAGCCTGGTTTCGTGGCGATCTCCACATGCACACCGGCCACAGCGACGGTCAATGCCCCAGCCAATCCGGCAAGATGATCCCCTGCCCTGTCTACTTCACTGTCGATGCAGCCGCGCGCCGCGGGCTCGACTTTATTGCCATCACCGATCACAACGCCAGTTCGCAATACGACGCTATGCGCGAGTTGCAGCCTTATTTCGACAAAGTGCTGCTCATCCCCGGCCGCGAGATCACTACCTTCCAGGGCCACATCAATTTTCTAGGCAGCACGGATTTCGTCGATTTCCGTATTGATGGCAAAACCGTCCCCGACATCAACACGCTTCTGCGCGCAGCAGCGCACGTCGGCGCCATTACGTCGATCAACCACCCTGACTCACCCACAGGTGAAGTCTGCATGGGTTGCGGTTGGACGCCTTCCTCCCCGGTCGACATGCATCTGCTCACCGGCGTCGAAGCTGTCAATGCCGGCGACTCGCTGCACGGCATCTCGGAGCTTCCTTTCTGGAACAAGCAGTTGAACAAGGGCTGCCGCTTAACCGGTATCGGTGGCAGCGACAACCATCGCCCCACAGAGCCTCTCGACCGCTTCGGCTCCATTGGCACCCCCACCACTGTTGTCTACGCGGCAGATCTCTCAATTCCAGCAATTCTCGACGGCATTCGCGCCGGTCATGTCTTCCTCGATGTTGCCGGAACCCGGGACCGGCTTCTTGAACTGACAGCAAAAAGCGGCGGCCAGACTGCGCATGCCGGAGATCTTCTCGATGTCGCGTCGGGAATTCCTCTGAATTTGCAGACGCATATCGTGGCCGCATCCGGAGGCACTCTCCACTGGATCGAGGACGGCCAGGAATATGAGCCGCTGTCTTCTGCGGTGATTGCAGATGCCGATGCCACGCAGCCCCTTGCATGGACAAGTGACGGCCATCGTCACTGGTTCCGCGCGCAGGTTTCGGGCCCCGACGGCAAGCTGTGGCTCATCAGTAATCCCATCTACATCAATTGGAATCTATCGAACGACTGCGATAATAATCAGCAGACCTCTTCGCGCCAATCCACATCCGAGCGATGATCCACCTCAATTTCAGCCTGCAACTCGTTGAGTTCTTCATTGGCCATAGAACTCCTCTCCTGGTGCATCTGGCTGAATTTGTCAGCTTCTTTGGCTCCGCGCCCTGCTACGCGCTTCTAACACTTTTCCTATTCGTCGCGTGGGACAAGCGCGTGGCCATCCGCGTTTCAGCGCTCATTCTGCTCACCATGTCGCTGAACGATATTCTCAAGCTCTTCATTGGCAATCCGCGTCCATTTCTTGCGCAGGGAACCTATAGGCAAGAGTGGGCAGTCTCCCCGCGCGATGCCGCGCGGCTTGCGGCCGAATACTCCACGCCTTCCGGCCACGCCATGGGTTCTTCAGCCTTCTATCCCTATCTCGCATCGCTCACTCGAAATCGATTCGCTCGCATCGTTCTCTTTCTTGCCGTTGCGCTCATCGGAATCTCGCGTCCATTGCTTGGCGTCCACTATATCGAGGATGTCCTTCTCGGCTGGGCTATCGGATTATCCATCGCATTCGTTGCCATCCGTTACGGCAGTCGGCTCTTCGGCCTGTGGTCCCGCTTTGCTCACCCTGCGCAGATTGCAACGGCTGTTGGCGCAAGCCTCGCGCTCTTCGCCCTCGCTGTCGTCTTCAGGGGCGGCATTGACAATCAGATCCGCGAGCTTGTCTCCAACTGCGGCTTCTTCACTGGAATCGCGATCGCCTATCCTCTCGAAGTGCGCGTCGTTAACTTTGATCCTCGCAGCGGCGGAATCATAGTCAAAGCCGTCCGCTTCTTCTTCACGATCGCTGTGTTTGGCGTCGTTCTCTTTGGGCTCAAACTTGCCTTTCGACACATTGAAAACGATGTCACTGCCACCGGTTGTGCCCTCGAATATCTTCGCTACGTCGCTGCCGACGTTGCTGCGATGTTCTTCGCACCGCTCATCTTTTGCAGGACCTCCCTGGCAAAAGTATCGCGTGATGCAGAGCCTTTGATTCAGGTTGCACGCTGACGTGGATCGACCGCCGAATTCTGACATTACCGCACGCGATTTCAACCTCGTATTCCACAAGATTCATTGTGAAAATCATGTTCTCCGGTTACCTTGACTTTCCCTTCATTGTGCGTCACGGTATGAATAGTTGGGCGCGAACCCCTCGAAGAATGGAACCGTACACAAAGTTCCTCCCGACACTCTTGATTCAGCCGCAAGCGCAATAATTTTGTATTGATTACTTACCCCGTCTGCAGCCTCAGAAGATTGGTGACCCACCAAGAGGCAAGCTGTCTGTAAGGCAAGCTATCTCGTGCAATGAGCTTCGGCTTTGGAGGTCGGGTTCAGAGGTCAGCGTTGATACGCGTCAAGACTCCGCGTCGCTCGCATCGACCAGGACGATCGCTGTCTTTCTATCTCCCATGCCCGATGTCGCAAGGCCGATTCGATATTGACTCTTAAGGGGAAAAGAATGAGCACAGGCTCCAGCATCGCGGGAGTGTTCGATCTGCATATCGCGAGAATCCAACGCATCGTCAACGAAGAATTTTCCGGCAGCTTAGCGGTTTTCGATCAAAAAGCGTGGCCATTAATCTCCTTTCAGATTCAGGACGCGCAAGGCACCATCCTTTCTCGGCCGAATTTGCCATTCAGTCTTGCGGAGCTGCAACAGTTTTCCGACAAGAGACTTCGATCGGCCATTCGCAGACTTTGCGAATTTTCGAATTCAAAGTAGCTGCCATAAGCCATCAATCGAAAAACAGGACCATCCTGAGTCGGACCTCGGGCTGGTTACGTCGGTCATGGGATGACGCCTTGCACCGCCGGGCGCGCGCATCCAATCGAGGGAGGTATGCAGTATGGGCCCATCAGCCATAGAAGAGATCGAAGCGCAGAAAATGGATGAAGTACACAAGAGAGCAGCCACAGCGGGCGCGCTCTTCCATTCCGTCAGGGCCAGGATGAGAGGGAAATCCAGCGCAGAGTTCCCATCCGTTCTTGAATCAGTCCTTCACCGCAAGCTAACCCGCGAAGAACTCGCTGAGTTGGGTTGCCGGCCCAATGCTGATCCTGAGGACTTGATTAAGCAGTTGTGGTACGCCCTGGTTTTCGAAGCCTATTTCGCCGGACACCCCCGTGTGACCATCCCGGTTCACCTGCTCCCCGGCCCGGAGAAACCCGACTACTGCCTCTGGAGCGATGACACCCAACCGTCGAAGCACAAGAAACCCGTCCACCACTGACAGGTCGCTTCTTTAATCGCACTTATACCGTCTTCTCTCTCCGGAGTCCAAGCGAGCAGCGCCACTGTGCAACCCAGGTCTTCCGTGACGCTTCGGACGGCCTTCGTCTTGCGGGCGTCTGCGCTCGCAGGCGAAACCCCGAGCGCAGCGAGGGACCTCGGGCCGCCGGGCACACTCCCGCGCAGTTTGGTGGGCGCTATAGGATTCGAACCTATGACTTCCACCGTGTGAAGATGGCACTCTACCGCTGAGTTAAGCGCCCGGATTGGGCTTTGGAGGGGGTTACGTCCGGACTCCGCGCTGGAAAACACCCCAGTCAAGGTCAAACGCGCAACCGGATAGTTGTTCTGTAAGATAGAGTAACACCAGCAGGGCGTCACGGCCAACCTCATCCGCCTGTTGCGCATGTGGTTCAGTCATGGGCATTTGCCCCCTGTGTGGCACCGGCCATGTTCCGCAGAATGCGCTCAATCCGTCAGGATACCCAGTTCCCTTTCGATGAAGGAATAGGGCTACCTCCTGTTTCCGCGCTTGGCAGCTCCGACTCGCGTCAGGCCCCTTCACGGAGGCCCCGGCAGACGCCTGGCTATGCCTCGGATAACTCCCTGCCCGAAGAGTCCGAAGAAACCGGAAATTCCAGCCAGGAAACCGGTTACCCGGCGCAACCTTCTGGTCAGGACGGGGTTCCTGATGATATGGCGACCATGGTCCTAACCCGTCCGGCGTTAGGCGAGGGCTTGGCCTCGCGGCCCAGCGACGCCCTTGATCCGCGTCTGCAAGTCCGGGCCGAGTTGGATCCTAAAAGCGATGCAGCCATCATGCTGCGCGTGGCCGAAGGAGACGAGGCCAGTTTCAACTACTTGGCGGAAAAATATCACCGGCCGATGATTCACTTTCTTTACCGGATGGTCGGGAACCAGGCAGTCGCCGAAGAGTTGGCCCAGGAGGTGTTCCTCCGGGTTTATCGCGCCAGGAGCAGCTATCGGGCCGAAGCCAGGTTTACTACATGGCTATACCGGATCGCCACAAACCTGGCAGTGAACCACGCGCGCGACACCCGGCACGAGCGGACCGCGCAAACGGTGTATCTCGACGAGCCGGACCAGGAGACCGGTACAACTCCCGATCTGGCCGACGACGAGCCAACCGCCGAGCAGCAACTGCTGCGCGACGAGCGTATGGCAGCGATTCGTCGTCATGTAATGGCTTTGCCCGAGCGGCAGCGGACAGCGGTCCTGATGCACAAGTACCAGGGGATGGATTATCGACAGATCGGCGAGGTGCTCAAGTTGAGTGAATCGGCAACCAAGTCGCTCCTCTTTCGCGCCTACCAGACGTTGCGTGAGAAATTGAAGGACTTTGTTTAGGTGAAGGAGTGAAAAGAATAAGCCGGAACAAACCGGCAGAATGTGGGGTAACAGGCCATGAAACTGACGAAAACAATTTGCGGACGGACCGAGGCTGAGCTGGCTGCAGTTCTGCTCGATGCTCGCCGGGTTCCTGCCAAGGTTCAGAATCACGTTGCGGAGTGTGAACACTGCCAGGGTGAGCTTGAGCAATTGAAGGCGACCATGAGCCTGCTCGATAGCTGGGATGCGCCTGAACCGAGTCCGTACTTCCTTTCACGGCTCGATGCGCGCATGCGCGATGAGCGCGCCGCTGCGCCATATGGATGGTTTGCGCGCACCATCGCGCGTATCCGCGCCAGGGCCGCTTACGGCCCCGGACTGCACATGCGCCCGTTGGCCGCCATGGCCCTCACCGCCGTTCTTTTGGTTGGCGGCGGAGCCTACCTCGGCGTTACAGACTGGATGCAGCCCGTTCCGCAGCAGGGCAAGGATGCTGCCGTGGTCCACGATCTGCAGATTCTCGATAACAACGCGCAAGTGCTGGACCAGATGGAAGCGCTCTCCAGCAATGAAAGCGGGGATTAACCTCCGAAAAGGATCCCACGAACTTTGACATTTCGGCATGCAGCCGGGAGAACGACACGTGAACAGGACGACAAACGCGGAAAGAATGCGTCCGGCGGCAATCGCCGTGACCGTTCTGTTGCTTTGTGTCTATTCCGTCTCGGCCTTTCCCCAGCGCCGGCCGATGAACAGGCCGGCTCAACAGTCTAGCTCGCGTTTCCAGCAATCTCAGTCGCGCCGGCCCCAGTACGAGCAACGCCCCAATCGGAATCAGCAAAGACCGTACCAAACGCAGCCGCGCCAATCACAGAATCAACCACGGCCAAATCAGTATCCGCGTCAATTCCAGAACCAGCCGCGCCAGTTGCAAAACCAGTCGAGGCAGTACCAACCCCAACCGCGGCCTCCTCAACCGAACCCACAATACAATTCCGGCCAGAGGCCAGCAACCAATTATCCGTCCAACGGTGGCCGCTTGGCTCCGCAGCGGCCTGCCTACACGCCGCCATCCAATCCCGGCGCTGCTCGACCCCAATACATCGACCCCAAAGGCCACCTGGGCTCATGGCTTAACCAGCATCAGAGCCTTCCCCTGCAGGACCAGGAGCGGCTGCTGCACAACGATCCCAGCTTCAACCGTCTTCCCCAGCCCCAACAACAAAGGCTCATGCAACAGCTTCATAATCTGAACCAGATGCCCGAGGCGCAACGCGAACGCCGCTTGGCGCGCAGCGAGATGCTTGAGCGAATGTCGCCCCAGGAACAGATGCAGGTCCGCGATGCCGGACGCCATCTCGTCGCCCTGCCGCCTGATCGCCAGCAGGTTGTCAAGCATGCATTTCAGGATCTAAGCTCAGTGCCGGTTGATCAACGCCCGACTGTGCTCAACTCGGCCCGTTATCAGAATCAATTCTCTCCCGAGGAACGCAATATCCTTACCAACCTTTTGCGCGCTCAACCAT
>Ga0335085_10001925_pt1 | contig 40915 bp, 28 predicted proteins | sample Lox_Sample_45_FD_206712 | JGI IMG/M metagenome (GOLD analysis project Ga0335085, IMG submission 206712) | Soil microbial communities from Loxahatchee National Wildlife Refuge, Florida, United States - Lox_Sample_4.5 | ecosystem: Environmental > Terrestrial > Soil > Wetlands | place: USA... | reverse complement strand
GCACGACGAGTGCGAGAAGGCGTCGTTTGAAAGTCATGTTCCAGCTCCAAGCCTAAAGGGTCTGGTTATCTGAATACAGGGTATTGTTTTGCGCCCTTCGAGCAGCAAATTTACGGCCAAAACTCCTTGCCCAGCAACCCGTTGAGTTATTTAGGAGAAATGGGAATCAATTAGGTGAAATATGACAATCAGAACAGGACGATACAGTTTGAAGTAGGGTGATCATTGGATTATCGGTACTAAGAATACCGGGAAACGCCGGCGGTCTCGTCGCCCGTGCCGTTCGGCGGTCCTGCCTGCAAAATAAGAACGGCCGCTCCCGGCCGGAAGGCCAACCGGGAGCGGCCGCTCGCAGGTTCGCGGTTTTCTAGAAAACGATCTTGCCCGTCAACTGGAACAGACGGGGAGCGGAATCGAATCCCAGGAAATTGCCGTAAGGACTGGTCGGCGAGCCGGCCATGGCGGTGATCTGGCCGAACGTCGAATCGCCCAGGCTGTTATCGGGGTTGGCAAAATTCGGGTGGTTGAAGATGTTGAACGCCTGAACGCCCAACCCCAGCTTGACCTTCTCCGTGAGTTTGAAATTGCGGAAAAGGTTCATGTCGATATCGAAGAAACGGGGTCCGCGGAACTGGTTGCGGGTTTGCGGCGACCAGCCGGGATAGTTGTTGAACGAATCGGCGGCGCTGTCGATGAAGGCGCCCGCATTCAGACAGGAAGCGAACGGCGAAACGGATCCGCAGGCTACCGGTTGCACTTTACCGCCGTTGGGATAGGCAAGAATGGTCGCCGCTCCGTTGGTGATCGCGCCGTTCCAATTTCCATCCACTACCGAGAACGGCAGGCCGGAACGCCAGAACCATTTGCCGGACCAGGACCAGTTGCTGAGAATGGCCTGGACCGCCTTGTTCTGGAAGTGCGTCACCGGGGTGACCACCCAGTCCGCCGTGAAATTGCTGCGGATGTCGTAGTCGGAATTGCCGTAGTTCGCCGCGCGCAGGCTCGTGGGGTTCATCTGCCCGCCGGCGAGCGAATCGCCGTACGTGAAGATGCCGCCGTTGGAGGCTTCATCCAGGTTGTGGGCCCAGGTGTAGTTGAAATCGGCCGTGAACCAGTTCGACAAGCGCTTGGTTGCAGTCAGGCTCAAGCCGTTGTAGTTGGAGACCGCTCCGCTCATCACCTGCGTGACGGTTCCGTAATTGGCAATCGGCGCCTTGGTGTTCACGCCCGCCACGGCCGGGAAAATGCCGTACGGATCGTAGGCGTTGTACCAGGCATTGGTGTAGGGAATGCGGATGCCGTGGTTGCCGACCAGATTGGCCGTCATTGCCCACGACTTGCTCAGTTGCCGCTGCAACTGCACGTTCCATTCTTCCCACCGCGGCGCATGCATCGTCCCCGGGATGCTCGTCACCGCGGGAGCGGCGAAGACCGAGCCCAGTTGCGCAAGCTGCGTGGAGATCTGGGAAAACGTCTTGCTCATGCTGAACGCGGCGGCCGAGGCTGCCCACGTAGCCGCGCCGCCAGCCGGGTCGAAGGGCAGGGTGCCCGCCGCGGGCCGCACGCGTAGATCCACCACCACCGGAGGATTGCTCAGCAGATCGTCCACCAGGCCTTCCGGAGGAGAATCGTAGAAGATCCCGAACCCGCCGCTGATCATGGTCTTGTTGTCCTTCCCGGGAGACCAGCTGAAGCCGATGCGCGGCGAGAGATCGATGGCATCCACGCTCTGGAACGCCTGGTGCTGATTGTAGAGGATATCGCTCGAATACGGCACTGTTCCCGGATTCGCGCTCGTTACGCTGGCCAGCGTGGACCACGGACCGGTGAAGTTGGCGAAGCAGTTCGTCTGGCACACCGGATTGGAATTGCGCTCGGCGCGCAGCGCCAGAGTCACTTTCAGGTTCGGCGCCACGCGCCATTCGTCCTGCGCGTACATCCCGAGACCCCACATGGCGACCGGCACGTCGGCCGAAAGATTGTCGCGCATGCGGTACTGATAGGCGACGCCGTTGGCGAAGTTCTGCAGGCCGGCGGTCACATAGCCGAAATAGGCGGCCGGGTAGTTGAAGTAGAAATTGTGATCGCTCACGTCATAGCGCCGGAAGTTTTCGCCGACTTTGAACGTGTGCTTCCCGCTGGAGAAGGTGAAGTCGTCAATGAACTGATACTGCGTGATGTTGCGGCCTTGCGGGAAGTTTCGCATTGCGTTGATATTAGTAAAAGGCACTGCGCCCGAATCGATCACGTCATACGGGAACGCACTGTAAGCCGCGTTGTGATCCTGCTCGAACAGGGCGAAGTAGTAGCTCAACGTGGCCAGGAACTGGTTGGTGGCGCGCGGGCCGAAAACGTGCGTTTCGTTGAGCTGCGAATCCCACGAAGGCTGATGCGATATGGCGTTGAATGCCGGACTGATGGGACTCACCGTCGTCGGCTGCGTGCCGTGGTCGCTCTTGTAACGAAAGAAGGCGTTATCCTTGTCCCCGATCCTCTGATCGACGCGGCCGCTCAGAATCCACTCCGACGCCAGCGCCGTGGGCGATTCCTGGAAGCGCGAAGCGCACGCCTGGCTCTTCGGATTGAAGCCGGCCAGCGTCAGGCTGTTGCAGTAACTCGAATTGGCGATGGGCTGTGCGCCGGCCGCGCCGGGCGCGTTCAGCCACAGGTTCATCATCGTCTGGTAGGTGTTGTATTCGTTCGGCTGCTGCGCCTTGACGTTGTTGAGTACGGCAGTCGCGAACGCCGGCGTCGGGATCGTCACGGTAGAAACCACCGGCAGCACGAACCGCATGCCTTCGTTATTGAGGAAAAAGAACGTCTTGTCCTTGCGGATAGGGCCGCCGACGGCGCCCGCCCACTGGTTGGCGTTGGAAAACGGCCGCGGATCGCCGTAGAAGTTATTGAAGTAGTCGTTGGCGTTTAACGCGCGCCCGTTCCACCAATACTGTGCGTTGCCGTGGAACTGGTTGCTGCCGGAACGTGTCACGTAGCTGACCTGAGCGCCCGAAAGCTGGCCGTACTGCCCGGCATACGGATTGGCAACCACGGTGGCTTCCTGGACCTCGTTCTGCCCCAACGTCAGGTTCGTGGCGCCCGAGTTGTTGATGTTGAAGAACGGGTCCATGTCGTTTTCGCCGTTCACGGTGAACAGGTTCGATGTGGCCGGCAGACCGTTGACCGTGAAATTGCCGTAACCGCCGGTGGAATTGACCACGACGCCGGGAGCGGTGAACGCGATGTTGGTGATATCGCCGCCCGCGCTGGGCAGTTGCGCCAGTTGGGCCGGCGTGAACGACGTATTCATGCTGGCTTCGGGGTTAATCAAAGGCGCCGCTTCGGACACCTGGATCGTCTCCGTCGCCTGCCCGATCTGCAACGTCAGGTTGGCCGTGACAATCTGCCCCACGGCGACTTCCACCTGGCGCTCAGCCCTTTGAAAACCCTGCTGCGAAACCGTGACTACGTACCGGCCCGGCTTCAACAACGAAAAGCGGTATTCGCCGTTCATTTTCGTCGTGGTGGTCTGGGTCGCACCGGTATCCAGGCTTTTGAGCGCTACGGTAGCATTCGCGATGACCGCGTTGCTGGAATCCATGATCGTTCCGGCGATGTCGCCCGAGATCAGAGATTGCGCCACAAGAGCCGGAGTAACGAGAACGAGAACCAGCAAAAGCCAGAACAGCTTTTGCCTGAGACTACCTCTAAACATACCTGAACATCCTCCTAAGATAATTGAATATTTAAAGACCCGTAACACCGATTATAGCAGGAGTTATCCACATTACTCGGGCCACGATGCTGAAGGTTACATCACCCCCTCGCGAGGTTGGGGGTAGGTGCGCCGGTATTCAGACCAGAGGGCAGGGAGGAATCCCTACCCCGCCGTCTTCCAGGGCGGCGCCGACACGCAGGATGGCGGCTTCCGCAAACGCCGGTCCGATGATCTGCAGGCCGATCGGCAGCCCCTCGGCGCTCAGGCCGCAAGGCATGGAAAGCGCCGGAAGACCGAGCACGTTGATGCCGCGGACGAGCCGCGTGGCCGCCATCCGCACGCCTTCGTCGCTTCCGCCCAGCCGGACGGTGAGATCGCCGGTGCGCGGCGCAACCAGCGGCGTGGTGGGAGAGACCAGGCAATCCACTTCCCGCCACAACGCGTCGAACTCGCGCGCCATGCGGCGCCGCACGCGCTGCGCGTTGACATAATCGGCCGCGGCAACCAGGCGCCCCTGGTCGAGCAGCCGAAGTACATCCTCGCCGAACAGCGCGCGATTCTCCATGTGCCCCGCATGCACGGCCGCGGCTTCGCTCAGCAGAATCACCTGGCCGATGGCGTTGAGCGCCGCGATATCCGGCACGCGCACCGGCTTCACCACCGCGCCCAGCGATTGCGAGCGCGCCACCGCGCCGCGGACGCTCGATTCCACGTCCGGGTCGATGCGCTCGAAGAAGAAATTCGCCGGAAAACCAATGCGCACGCCGCGGATGGAGCAGCCCTCTTCGGGGACGAAATCCACCACCGGATGGCGCGCCGAGGAATCGTCGCGCGCGTCGCGTCCGGCGATGGCGTTCAGCACCGTGGCGGCATCCCTGACGGAGCGGGCCAGCGGCCCCATGTGGTCGAGGCTGAAGCCCAGCGGCAGCACGCCGAAACGGCTCACGCGCCCGTAGGTAGGCTTCAGCCCCACGACCCCGCAAAACGCGGCGGGGATGCGAATCGAGCCGCCGGTATCGCTGCCCATGGCTGCATAGACGATGCCCGCCGCCACCGCCGCCCCCGAACCGCCGCTCGATCCGCCCGGACTGCGCTCGAGGTTCCACGGGTTGCGCACGGCGCCGAAATGCGGGTTGGCGCTGGTGATGCCGTACGCCAGTTCGTGCAGGTTCAGCTTGCCCAGGATCACGGCCCCCGCCGCTTCCAGTTTTTCGGTGACGGCGGAATCGGATTCCGGTACGAACTTGTCGAAGACCGGCGAGCCGGCCGTGGTGCGCACGCCGCGCATGGCGAAGAGGTCCTTCAGGGCGGCGGGAATCCCGTGCAGCGGTCCGCGATTGCGGCCCGCGGCCAGTTCGCGGTCGGCCAGGCGGGCGCGCTCCAGCGCGTAGTCTCCCGTCACGGTGATGAAGGCGCGCAGCGAGGAGTCGAGCCGCGCCACGCGGGAGAGAGCCGCTCTGGCGAGTTCTACCGCCGAAACGGACCGCGAGCGCAGCGCCTCGCCGGCTTCCTGGATGGTCACTCGGGTTGCTCCCCGGGGGAAAACACGGGAGCGGGATCAAGTTCCGGCGGAAGCTCTTCGAGCAGGGGCCGGAAGACCGCATCGAGTGCTTCGAGCGGCTGCACCAGGGCGTCCAGCTCTTTGCCGGAAAGCTTCAGCCCGCGCGCGAGCGCAAGGGCTTTCCAGTCTGGCATCGGTTCTCCTCTACGAAAGTGGGTCCGGCTTGTCGTGCCGCGCCGTCCACTCCGCGCCAGCCAATATTATCAGAGACGCCACGAAGCTCCACAGAAGGATTGTCACCGAGTGCTGAAAAATGTTGTACTCGCGCTCCAGCTTGCCGGCCAGAGGCGGCCAGACGATCAGGTTGACGTATTTCAGCAGCTCCAGAATGACCCCGACGACGAGGGCCACGGGCGCCACGCGCACCGGGTCGACCTTGCGGTTCGGCAACAGCCAGTAAACGAGAAACAGCGCCAGAATGGAAAGCGGCAGCGCGGCGATCTTGAAGAGCAGCAGGTTCAGCCACGCCGCTAGAACGGCGTGCGCGCCGGTCCAGTCGGAAAGCCACTGCGCGTTCAGGCCCGTCAGCATGAGTGAGAGCAGCACCAGGCTGCCGCAGGCGAAGATCATTCCCAGCGCGACCAGTTGATTCTTGACGTAGGACCGGTTCTTCGCCACACCCCAGGCGCGGTTGAGCGCCACTTCGAGCGGCTCGAAGACCCCATTGGCGGTGAAGAGCAGGAGGAGCAGCGAGGTCCATTGCGCCACGGGATGCTTGGGCGGATTGCGCCGGATGAAGTCGCCCAGACCGCCGGGGAAATAGTCGTTCAGCGCCAGATAGATGGCTTCCACCGCCGCCGGCCAGCGCAGGATGTTCTTGCAGAACGAGATCATCACGGTGACGAACGGATAGAAGGAGAGCAGCACGCTGGCTGAAATCGCGAGCGCATAGACGTGCGCTTCGGTCTCACTGAGGTAGTGCAGCGTGGGCCCCACGCGCGACCACCAGGGACGAACTTCCGCGACGTATTTTTCGAACAAACTTCAGGGTAGCGCGATCGGAAAGAATCTTCACCGCGGAGACGCTGAGCCGCAGAGAAAAGAGCAAAGCCTATCAAAGACGAACCGGTTGTTTCTCCGCGTCTCCGCGCGGTGAGATTTTGCGTTTACGCCAGTTGCAGGGCCTCGCGCAGGCCCGGGTCGTGGCGGACGCGCCAGATGCGGCTGTCGAGATAGTAGTGGGTGAGGCCGAAGCCGCAGAAGAGGCCGAAGGCGAGATCGCTCACCTTGCCGAGTTCGAAGCCGGGGATGCGATACAGCAGGCTGAACACCAGTCCCGCCGCGGCATAGGCCAGCAGGCTGCGGCTGACGGCGATGGGGATGCGGCCGTGGCGCGCCGGGCTGGCGGCGGCGTAGCGGTTGCGATTGTGGAACCAGACGATCGCGTGATACTGCAGGTTGTGGACGATGGTTACGGTGGGCACGGCTGCCTGCCAGCTCATGTAGTGGAACGTGAGCCAGTGCAGCGGGACGACGGCGCCGAAGAGCAGGTACTTCGGCAGGTTCACGGCATCGCCCGCGCGCCGGCGCTGCACCTGGCGCGCGAGATACACGGCGAGCGTGGCGGCGCAGAGAACCGTGAGCGGCGCCGCGAGCCGCGGAAACGAGAACGGGATGCCCAATTCTTCGGGGTGGCGGATGAAGAAGCGCTGGAACGGCGGCGCGATGGTCATGATGCCGAGAAAGGCGCGGTCCAGGCGGTTATCGAGCGGCGCCAGGTCGCGGTTCTTCACCTTGTAGAGCACCATGAATCCGTAGTGCTGGCGCACCACGTGATAGTAGGCCCACACCCCGACCAGCAGGTACAGCCAGCCTTTGAGGCCGGCCAGCACCATGGCCGGACCGAGCGCGAAAAAGAAGACGAGGCTGCCGAAGAGCAGCCGCGACTGGCGCGCGCGGGCATCGCGATCGAAAAACGTGCGGGAGGCGGTGGCGAAGATATGGGTGCCGTCGAACCCCACGCTCCAGAACCACCAGAGATAACCGATGGGAACATGGAGCGCCGCATAGAGGATCAAATAAAGATAGCCCGCTCCGGCGCTGCCGATCACCAGGGAGAGATCGACCGGGCGGGAGATGATCCAGCGGGCCTTGGCCGCGATGTCAGGCGAAGTGGTACTTGCCGGCGCCATCATCCCAGACGATCTTCTTCTGGTTCTTGAACGACAGGGTGGCCATGTGTCCGGAGATGGCGGCCTCCTGGCCGACGGTCGGGGGCGCGATGACTTTTTCGTTGCCCTTCACCGACTGGATGAAGTTGCGGAAATGGTTGATGGCGCCATCGGATTCGCCGAAATCCTTCTTGCCGTTGAGATGGATCGGCTGCCGCGCAGCGACTTTCGCGGGCGCTTTGCCGCGGAACAGCTCGGGCGTGAAGTAGAGATCCTGGCGGTTCATGATCTCGAGGGTACCTTCGTTGCCGCAAAGCTGCTCGCCGTAGCCGTAGTGATCGTTGCCGAAGTAGGAGCTGTAGTTAATCTGCAGATCTCCCGGATATTCGTAGATAGCGCTGAAGGTGTCGGGCACGTCGCGATCGTCGTGCCAGCGGTAGATGCCGCCGGTGGCGACGCAGGTTTTGGGCGTTGTCTTGCCGAGCATGTAGTTGACGATATCGGTCTGGTGCACGAGCAGATCGGTCGAGATGCCGCCGGAATAGTCCCAGTAGAGGCGCCACTGGAAGTAGCGCTCGGGGCTCCAGGCGCGCTTGGGCGCGGGGCCCAGGAAGCGGTTCCAATCGGTATTGTGCGGATTGGCTTCGGGCGGGATCACGTAGCGCCAGGCGGGTTCGCTATCGAGCGAGTTGCGATACCAGAAGGCGCGCACGAAGTGGACGTCGCCGATCATGCCCTGCTGGACGAGTTCCTTGGCGCGCTTGTAGAGCGAAGAGCTGCGGTTCTGCGTGCCCACCTGCGCAATTTTTCCGGAAGCCTTCCAAGCGTTGACGATGTCGTACCCCTGCTCGATGGTATGCGCCAGCGGCTTCTCGACGTAGACGTGCTTGCCGGCTTTGAACGCGGCGATGGCCATCTCGTGATGCAGATGCTCGGGCGTCATGATGTAGACGGCATCGACGTTGCGGTCGGCAAGCAGCTCGTTGTAGTCCTTGTAGGTCTTGGGCACGTTGCCCCAGATGGTCTTCATGCGATCCTTGGCGCGGGCGATGTAGCCCTCGTAGGTATCGCAAATGGCGACGATCTCGACGTCGTTGGGTGCGGCGGTATGCAGCCAGTCGAGGCCGGCATAGCCGCGAGTACCGACTCCGATCCACCCGATATGGACTTTTTCATTGGCGCCGCGCGCGGCGACGACGGCAGGTCCGGCTGCTAACGCGGCAGTTTTCAGAAAATCGCGCCGATTGACATTTTCGGACATTAGGTCCCCCAACCAACGATCATACACCGCCAGGATGCACGGCTCTCTGCGGCCGCCGGCTCCGCGTGCGCTGTTATGCTTCGCGCGGAACCGCAACCAACGGGAGCGGTGCTTTTTCGCCCAGGAGTTCGCGGAGGTCGTCGATCCAGTAGTCGGGGGTGTGCGTGGCCATCTCTTCGAGGTTGCCGTAGCCGTAGCGGACGGCGCAGGTTTTTACGCCGGCGCGCCGGCCGGCCTCCATGTCGGCGGCGGAATCGCCCACGAACAGACAGTCGGCGGGCCGGGCGCCGAGGCCGTCGAGCGCTTTAAACAGGACGTCGGGCGCGGGCTTGGAGGGAAACCCGTCGGTACCCTGCACGTGATCGAAATGGCGCAGCAGAGCAAACTGATCGAGAACCGCGCGGGTGGTGATGCTGCCCTTCGTAGTGGCGGTGGCTTTGCGGCCGCCGAGCGCGGCCAGACCTTCGGCAACGCCGGGATAGACGCGGGTTGCCGCATGGCAGCGGGCGAGATAGGTAGCGCGATACTGCTGGATCAGGGCGTCGCACTGCTCGGGGGTGAGGCCGGGAAAGACGTCCTGAAAGAGATCGATCAGATGCAGCCCGATGAAGCTGCGCAGATACTCGAAGGAAAACTCGCGGTCCGGGCAGGCGGTTTCGAGCACCTGCCGGACCGCGCCGCAGATATCCGCGGCGGAATCCAGCAGGGTGCCGTCGATATCGAAAAGGTAGACGGGAAACTCGGGAATCACGCCGGCTGCGGCCGCTCCCCTTCGGAAAGCCCGGGCACGCGGCGGCCGCCTTCGGGGCGAAGCACCTGCTGCGTGTGATCGGCGGAATCCTTGGGACCGGCGAGCGGCGCCAGCGGCTCACCCTTGATGAGCTGCATCACCTCGTTGCCATCGAGGATCTCGCGTTCCAGCAGCGCCTCGGCGATCTTGACCATGGCTTCGGAGTGCTCATCCAGGATGCGGGCGGCGGTATCGTACCCGCCCTGAACGAGCTTCTTCACCTGCTCATCGATGCGGATGGCGGTCTCTTCGGAGTAGTCGCGGTGCTGGGCGATTTCGCGGCCCAGGAAAATCTGTTCTTCCTTTTTGCCGAAGCTCAGCGGGCCCAGTTCGCTCATGCCCCACTCGCAAACCATCTTGCGGGCCAGGTCCGTGGCGCGCTCGATATCGTTGCCGGCGCCGGTGGTCATGTGGTGCATGTACTTCTCTTCGGCGATGCGGCCGGCCATCAGGATGGCAAGCTGCGACAGCAGGTAATCCTTGTTGTAAGAGTGCTTGTCGTCGATGGGCAACTGCATCGTCACTCCCAGCGCCATGCCGCGCGGGATGATGGTGACCTTGTGCAGCGGGTCGGCGTTAGGCAGAACGGCGGCGACCAGCGCGTGGCCGGCTTCGTGATAGGCCGTATTGCGCTTTTCCGCGTCGCTGAGGATCATGCTCTTGCGCTCGGCGCCCATCAGGATCTTGTCCTTGGCGAGCTCGAAATCGATCATCATGACGACCTTGCGGTTCTGGCGGGCGGCATTGAGGGCCGCTTCGTTCACCAGATTGGCGAGATCGGCGCCGGCGAGGCCCGGTGTACCGCGGGCGAGCACGGAGAGATCGACGTTATCGCCGAGGGGAATCTTCTTGGTATGGACGCGCAGGATGGCCTCGCGGCCCTGCACGTCGGGACGGCCAACGACCACGCGGCGGTCGAAGCGGCCGGGACGCAGCAGCGCGGGATCGAGCACATCGGGGCGGTTGGTAGCGGCGACCAGGATGACGCCTTCGTTGGATTCGAAGCCATCCATTTCGACCAGCAACTGGTTGAGGGTCTGCTCGCGCTCGTCGTGACCGCCGCCGAGACCGGCGCCGCGATGGCGGCCGACGGCATCGATTTCATCGATGAAGATGATGCAGGGAGCGTTCTTCTTGCCCTGTTCGAAGAGATCGCGCACGCGGCTTGCGCCCACGCCGACGAACATCTCGACGAAATCGGAGCCGGAGATGGAAAAGAACGGCACGCTGGCTTCGCCGGCGATAGCGCGGGCGAGCAGGGTCTTGCCGGTTCCCGGAGGGCCGATCAGCAGCACGCCCTTGGGGATGCGGCCGCCGAGCTTCTGAAACTTCTGCGGCTCGCGCAGGAATTCGATAATCTCCTGAAGCTCCTCCTTGGCCTCTTCGACACCGGCGACATCTTTAAATGTCACCTTCTTCTGCTGCGTGGAATGCAGGCGGGCGCGGCTCTTGCCGAAGCTGAGGGCCTTGTTCCCTCCGCTCTGCATCTGCCGCATCATAAAGATCCAGAAGGCGATGAGGACGATGAACGGGGAGGCGTTGAGCAGGATGGTGATCCAGCTCCCAGAGTTGGAAGGCTTGATGTTGACGATGACGCCCTTTTCGATGAGCTTGTTGTAGAGATCGGGGTAGTTCATCGGGATCACGGTGTGCAGGCCGTTGCCGGCGCTGCTGTCGCCATGAACCTCGTTGCCATCGATGGTGACGTCTTTGACCTGGCCATCGTTGACTTTGTTGAGGAACGCGGTGAATGAGACCTCGTCTTCCTTATGGCCCTGACCGGTGCGGACGACGGCAAAGAGCAGAACCGCCACGCAGATCAACACTACCCAAAAAATCGCTGTCTTAATACTTGAATTCACGAGACCTCCGTACCGGCCTTACTTCTTTAGACGCCGCCTCGCGCCATCGCGATTCCGTTTTCGTCATCAGGCTTCCGCTACCCGGATTCGTAAAATGACCCTGCTGGCCGAATCCGCCGCCACGCGAGCGGCCGCACCGAAACGCCGTACCCAAATGATGGACGATCCATCCAGCAAAACCGGCCACTGGCGGCGCTCCCATGACGGAACCCGGGCCTTTTGGAAGAGCGTCTTAATCTTCTGTTCGCCGGTGCACCCCTGGGGCTGGTACCGGTCGCCGGGCCGCCAGTTCCGCAGCAGCAGAGAACCCGACAGCCGCTGCCAGTCTAAACAGCCCATCCTAGTATTATATACGGAATCTACGGTACCGGAAGTTTCCGATTTTTCAATCAGTTCCAGTGAGATGTCGAGGCCGGCGGCGGGGACGCGGGCGGTTCCGGGGACGGACGGGTGAAGGCTGTACGGCCTCGGACTTTCCACCGATGGGAAAGTTTCGAAACGAAGCCAATCGAAGGAGCGGACAGCGCGGAGGCCCGGCAGATGGACGTGGCCGTGGCCGCCGTGGGGACGGGCGAGCTCGAGCAGGCTTTCAACATGTTGAAAATCGATGGCCCGCAGGTCGCCCTTGGCTTGCCCGATGGCGCGGCGAACGAGCCGTCGGGCGGCGGCAAGCGGCAGAGCGGCAAGCCCGCGGGCATTTAGCGAAACGAACCCATTTTGACTCTCCAGGACACCCCCGGACAGCCGGTCAAGCTCCTGATTCCAATAATCTTCCTCTGCCTGCGCCCAGAGTGCGGTGTGGGCCAGGACGGAGCCAATTGCGGGGTTGGCTTCGCGCTCGATCTGGGGCAGCAGCCCATGGCGGATGCGGTTGCGAGCGAAGCGCAGGCTGGCGTTGGTGGCGTCTTCGCACCATGCAATTCCGCGGTCGCGCAGGAACTGCTCGATTTCATCTCGGGGGACGTCCAGCAGGGGGCGAATCAGGCCGTCGCTGGTGACCGGGCGGATGGCGGAGAGGCCGGCGGTCCCGGAGCCGCGCAGGAACCGGTAAAGGACCGTTTCGGCCTGGTCGGAGCGGGTATGGCCGGTGGCAACGCGGGTGGCAGCGCCGGAGGAGAGAACTTCGCGAAACAAAGCCAATCGGGCATGACGGGCGGCCTGTTCGAGATTGCCGCCGGCCAGCGAGAGACCGGCTTCGCGGATGGTGCAGGGCAGGTTGAGGCGGCAGGCGAGATCGCGGACGAAAGCGGCATCGGCATCCGAAGCGTCTCCGCGAAGCTGGTGATTCAGGTGGACAACGGAGAGGGCCAGGTTCCAGTCGGGCGCGAGTTCGAGCAGGACGTGCAGGAGGCAGACGGAATCGGCGCCGCCGGAAACGGCCACCGCGACACGGTCTCCGGGCGCCAGCATCTGGTGGCGGCGGATGGTGGCGGCGACGTGTTGGACCAAAAGAGGGCCCCTGGGGATATTGTAGCGGGTGAGTTGGCGCTCAGCGCCTCAGGCGCCGGCGTTTGTCTGCGGCTGCAATGGTATCTTTTGCGTTTCCCTCAGGATGCTATGCTCATACGTTCGGAGGCAAACCCATGGGTCTCATTCAATTTACTCGCAACCATTCGGATCACTCGACCGATCGCGGCTACCAATTCGAGTTCTTCTGCGATCGCTGCGGAAACGGATTCATGTCGGAGTTCAGGACCTCCGCCGTTGGCATGGCCGGCAGCGCCATGCGCACCGTCGGCAACCTTCTCGGCGGCTTCCTCGGCAGCGTCGGCAGCAACACATACGAAATCGAGCGCGCCGTGCAGGGCACGGGCCACGACAGCGCCTTCCGTACCGCCGTCGAAGAGGCCAAGCCCAACTTCCGGCAGTGCGCCAAGTGCACCCATTGGGTCTGCCTCGCAACCTGCTGGAACAACAAGCGCCAGCTCTGCTACGACTGCGCCCCGGACGTCGAAGCCGAACTCGCCAGCGCGCAGGTCCACACCCAGGTCGATCAGATGAAGCAGAAACTTCAGGACATGGACCTCACAAAGGGCATGAACCTCACCGCCGAGGCCGCCGCCCTGTGCCCCTCCTGTGGCGCGCGCACGCAGGGCGCCAAGTTCTGCCCCGAATGCGGCAAGCCGCTGCGCCCCAAGAACGAATGCTCCCGCTGCGGCACTACAGTCGAAGCCGGAACGAAGTTCTGTCCCGAGTGCGGCAATAAAATGGTCTGATCCCCATGCCCGCCTACTCCGGCAAGTTTCAGTACACGGGCGAACACGGCGAAAATCTCGGCCAGGGTCCTTGCGAGGTCAGTTTCGAGAAAGAAACCTGCGTGATCACGCCGGCCGGAGGCGTCCCTCTGGCTTTCGACCTGGGCGACGTCGACCGCACCACACCCGGCGAATGGGATCTCGGCCTTGCCCTCTACACCGCCCGCATCATCACTCTCAAGCAGTTCGGCGCGTCCTTCAGCAACATGGCCGGCGAACTGCTCGCCGCGTGGCGCGACCGTACCGTTCAATGCCTCCTCCTCGAAGATCTGCAGGAGGTGGGCCGTTACAGCGGCATGGCCAATGGCGCGCCGGGAGAAATCCGCATCTTCCGGAGCAACATCGCCTTTCTGCCGCAGGCGGGGACGCCGATCCAATGGCGCCTGGCCGAAGTGGAATCGATCGTATTCGACCCTTCGACGTACACGATCGCGCTCACCCGCGCCGGCGCCGACCGCCTCGTCCTTTCGCGGTTCGCCAAGAAAACCGATGAGGTTCTCGGGATGCTGCAGGAAGTTCACGGAGCGCTGCGCAAGCACGCCGCCGCGGCGCTCCACGACACCTTTCCGTTCCTCTCCGCCGACCAGTTGGTCCGGCTACAGATCGCCATGCCCGAAGGGAGCAGCACCTCGCTTGCGGAACTGGACAAGATTCACCCGAAACTCAGCGAGTTTCTGATCGGCAAGGCGGTAGATGAAACGCTGAAGCCCTACTTCGAAGCCCTTCGCGCCTGTGCCACCAGGGAGCCGCTGATGGCCGGGTTCAAGTTCACTCGCCCTGACGAAGAAGAGGCGGCTGAACAGACCAACGAGACGGCTGGCGGCGGCGACGAGACCCAGTCACCACTCTTCTTCTGGTTCTTCGTCCCACTGCCGAACGAAAAAGCCGCCTGGGAATCCACTACCGGCAGTGGCCGGGCGACCTACTTCTTCCGCGCCGCCGCGCCCGTCGCAAACTCGATCGAAGTCCTGACGCGAGGCCTCGCCCTTGTCAATTTCCGGCGTGAACCCGTCTACCTCCCGGACGACTCGCTCGACTGCCAGCCCAAGTTCCACCGCTACGCCATCGGAGCCCGCAAACTTCCCGAACTGCGAGCGCTCCGTGCCGCCTACCTCGGCCGCGCCCTCCACTCCTCAATTGAAGATTGGCAATCGCAGATCGAGAAGATGTAACCGGGGCAGGCGCGCGAGGCGGAAACTCCACCGGATCAATCAGGGTGAGCCTCTCCGGCCAAACGCCCAGCGGACCATCGACGGAAACTCACGTCGCCACATCTCGTGGTCGTGGCCGGCGTCCCTCTTGTTCATCACGACATCGGCCCCTGCGTTGCGCAGCGCGGCCGCCCACCGAGCCGCGTTGGCAAGGAAGAAAGGTTCCAGCGTGCCGCCCACCAGGTACGTACGCGGCAATCGACCCGGCATTGGGTAAGGCGGCCGGTATCCCCCGCCGGGCGAGGCTGAGAAGATCGCGCCGTACAGTTCGGGATGTCGAAGCCCAAGAGCGAGCGCGAGTTCTCCACTTGCCGAAACACCAAACACGGCCGTGCGCTCGGAGGGCAGCATTATGCCGAAACGCGACCGCGCCCAAGGGCCGACGTCCTCGACGAAAAACTTCTCGTGTGCGGCGAACCTTTCCGGATCGAATTTGGGCGAATACTCGTGGAGGCGCAGCGTCTCGTCGGCCACGTGGTGCACGCCAACGATCATGGTCGGGGGCACATCCGCCGCTTCCAGAAACCTTCCCCACGGAGAGATCATCTGGCCGTCGCCGGCGAACACGATCGCCTCGGGCGCGACCTGCGGGACATACACGGTGACCCGCCGGCCGCCATCGTAGTCGAACATTTCCGCGACTAATTCGCCGGCGATCGCGTCGGCTGAGGGCAGTTCCGGCGGTGTCTCGGAGAATTCACTCATGGGCTCATCCTCACCCGTCATGCGGGCCGCCTGATTCCCATTGTAGACGGCTCGCATCTTTGCCGCGAACCGTTGCGTCGGGCGCGTGTGAGCAGGGCGCCGGACACCGATATTGGGCGCCGGGCCCTCAAGCGCGGGTTCGATTCGTAAAGCGCACCGGCGAACGAGATCGCCGGCGCTACCGGGCCGAGGGTTTATTCTGTTGGAAAAACTCCTTCCAGAGCGCATCCAGAGAGGAGCCGCAGCGCTCTGCGAAAAGACGATCAGAATAGCCGCCCGTGCTCAGCGCGGCATTGAGCTTGCGGACGATATCCGGATCTTTGCGCTGCTCCAGCCAGAGCAGAAATGCGGACGCGACGGTATAACCCTGCCGGTAGCCCTGTTGCGCGAGGTTTGCCTTGGATTCCTGCAGCGCGAAAAACGGCTCTTCGGACGAATAGCCTTTGAGAAAACCGCGCGCGTCGAGGCGCAGTTTCGCCTCGAGATCGTTTTCGAAATACTTGTGCCGCACGTAGTCGGCGATGCCTTCGTTGAGCCAGCCCGCATTGGCCGGGAGGTTGGGGTAGCTCTGGAGAATGTGGGTCAGTTCATGGATGATCATGGCCTCGAAACCGTGCGGCCATCGCCCCGGCAGCGAGGGGTGGTAGTACGACGAGGTGTAATCCCAGGACACCCAGATGGTATCGCCCTCCGCCATCGCAGGAACTTTTTCCCTGGTGGATTCGGTCGCATACACCACTACATTGGCGAACACGATGCGGATTTCCGGGTAAGGGAGGGCATGCTTCTCGTCGTAGAGAATGGCGTTGATCCGGGGATACCATTCTTCGCAAAGTGTCTTGGCGGTGCGTGCGTAAACAGCGGGGTCGGGGATTTTGGAGACATCGGTCAGAACGCGAAAGGAGGGATTGTCAGCGCTCCACAATGCGCCGGGCGCGAACAGCGTCGCGACCAGCAGGGTTGGCGTGAGAGGCCGCACGCTGGGATTGTGACACAAAAAAAGGGCCGGAGAGCGAGTCCCCGGCCCTTCCTGAAGCGCATCTGCTCCACCAGAACTGTTACTCTTTTCCGCCGAAGCGGAAGACGGGACCGATGCTGATGCGGAAATTGCCCTGGCCACTCTGGTTGAAGTTGGTCAGATAAACTCCCGGTTCGACGCGAATGGCGATCAGGTGAGTGACGCGCATATCCACCGGGACCGCGAACAAGGCGGCGAACTTGGTTTGATTAAATCCACCATAACCAGCCGCGCCGAGTTGACTGACTTGCACGGAGGTGGCCGTGGAGGAAAGATTCACCTGGCCGAAGACGCCGCCGACCATGAGCTTGAAGCTGCTTTGCACGGCTTTGCGGCTGAGGAAGCGGAACTGCGGGCCGGCGAGATAGCTGTATTCCTTGAAGTTCAGGTTGGGCGCGCTAATTCCGGACGGAGCGGGAATCGAGCCGAAGTCGGCGGAGAATTCCGCTCCCACTCCGAACCAGTGTGCGACATAACCGGTGGCCGAGGCTACCCAGCCATTCGCGCCCTGGCGCGGAAGGGTGGATTCGGGATCGATCTTGGCGTAGGACCAGCCTCCGAACACCTCGGCGGTATTGTTCTGAGCGCAAACCTCGCGCGCGGTGAAAATCAGCAGGAAAGCGGCTGCGAACGTGAAATATCTGTTAGCCATGGAAGTCTCCTCTTTAGGATTTGCCGGCCCCGCCTGTGCAGGCAGGGCCGGCCGCTGTGCGACTGCTCAGAACGTCAATTTCAGCGCCAGTTGCACATTTCGCGGGAAATTGTTCTGGCTGTTGGGGATCACACCGAATACCGGGCTGGTAAACGAGGTGCTCTGCACATTGCCCAGGATCGGGGTGTTGAGCGCGTTGAACGCCTCGGCGCGGAAGGTCATGTTATACCGTTCCTTGATGGCCGTGGTCTTGGTCAGCGCGATGCTGAGCTGCGGCTCGGTGGGCTGCTCGACGTTGCCCGAGAACCGGGGCGGCAGCGCGGAGTTTATGGAGTTGGCAGGAAACGCCTGGTAGCATTTGGCGTTGTTGTTGAACCAGTGGGCGTTGCTTTGCGGCTGCAGCGCGCCCGTGGTCGGGTCCACATATTGCGTGTATTGGCCGCAGAAGTTCTCGGCGCCCGGCAGACCGACGGGATTGCCGGAAAGGTACGTGAGAATGTAATCGAAACGCCAGCCGGTGGCGATCTTATCCGCCGCGCCGGTCACTCCGTTGAAGAAGTGGCGGTTGTGTCCGATCGGAAGATCCCAGACTCCGTTGAAGGCGATATCCTGCGGCTGATTCGCGGAATCGAACTGATAACTGAGATTCTGCTTGGGATTCTGCGTGTGAGTGACCAGGGTACCGCTCTGGCCGTTGGGGCTGAGCTGCAAAGTGGCGGCGGTGGTTGTCTGCCAGCTCTGGCCGATACAGCAGAGCAGCGCGTACTCTTTGCTGAAGGTGTAAGAGAGAACGAAGGTCATGATGCCCGCGTGGCTGTCGGCGCCTCCGAAGGCGCGCTTCTCGACGCGGACCTGCAAGGCATCCGAGCGGAAGACTTCGCCCCCTACATCGTTCTGGGTGAAACCACCATTGATGGCCTGGTTGGTGTCCCAAAGCGGGTAGTTGTTATAGAGGGTCGAAGCGGCGACGGTGGCGCTGGATCCGAGACCGAAGTTGCTGGGCACCACTCCCAGTAACGGATTCGGAACCTGGCGGCTGTAGATGGTGGGATCGTTCATGGCCTGCTGTTGCAGCGCGATGCCGAGCGCATCCTGCGGATTGCCGTAATTTTGGCCGTAATCCGTATAGATGTTGTAGTTGCCCGCGAAGGAAACATCCAGGACGATGTTGCCCGGTAGCTGCCTTTGCAAACCCAGTGAGTACTGATAGGTGCGCGGGATTTTGTAGTGCAGCATGTCGCCGTTGATGCCATTGCCGATATTGGCGATGGCTCCCGCGGCGGGACCGGTCGCCGTGGCCAGACCGGTGGGGAAAGGATTGACCAGCGAATACGGTCCGGTGGGCACACCGTTCAGGCAGGGATTTCCGCTCACCAGCGGATTGTTGCAGGCCGACGGGAACTGGCCGCCGGTAAACGTGTTGATGTACGGAGTGCTGACGCTGAAACCGGTCTGCGAGTTGTTGTTCTTGGTATCGGACTGGTAAAAGACACCGAACCCGCCGCGAATGACCGTCTTCTGGCCGATCCGGTAAGCCAAGCCGATGCGCGGCGCGGCATTGGTCCAGTCGGTATAGCGCGTGCGCCGCGGCAGCCCGTTGGTGCCGGCGAACTGCCACACGCCGTAAATCGCCGCCGGGGGTGTCGGGTAGGGGTACTTAGGATTGGTGGCGTTGTAAGTGGCCGCGTCCGCCGCCCAGTTCGCCAGAATCTGGTTGCTGGCCGGGTTCACGGCGCTGATGTTGAACTGCTCGGCCATCTGGTTATAGCGCTCCAGGTACGGGATCTGGACTTCATAACGCAGCCCGATATCGAGGGTCAGACTGTCTGTCGCGCGCCACGTATCCTGTACATAGCCGGCGTAATACGGGCGGGTGAGATAGTAACTGGCATTGTTGTCGATGCTGCCGCTGGTGGGGACGCCGAGCAGGAAGGATGCCAGCCCGAGGAAGGTGTCGGTTCCACCATTGGTGGTGGATGCGTGATCGCTGGCCTGCTGTGTCAAGCCGCTGGCGAAGGTCAGGGTGCCGTATGCATTGCCGGGGGCAACGTTGCCCTTGGCCTCGTAATGCGCCTCGAAGCCGAAACGCAGAGAATGCCGGCCCTTCTGCCAGCTCAGGCTGGGCAGAAACTGCCACGAGTTATACGGCGACCAGCTGTAGCTGCCGGAACCGAACAGCGGGCTCGCAAATCCGCCGATGTTGATATTGGGAATCACGCTGGTGGTCACCGTGGGAGCGTGAATCATCCCGGTCATGCCCACCGACGCCGGCGTAATCGACTGTGCCTCTTCGGTGTAACCGGGGGTCAACTGCACGAACCGGAAATACGAAGCCTTCACGTCCAGGAACAGACTCGGCGAAATGACGTGCGTCTCATCGAGGTTGAGGCCGGTGAAGGTGCGGTTGTTATCGATGTTGCCGCTGCCCACCACGGGCGGTGCGAATCCGTTGGTGGAACGATATTCGAAACCGTGGAACTCGCTGAACATGACGCTGAATTTGTCCTTGTCGCCGATGACATGGTCCCAACGGCCGATGGGCTGGTTATACCAGTAGCGGCCTTCGTTGTTGGTATTGAAAAAGTTGTTGGTCAGGCCGGAGGTACCCTGGCCGGTCGTGTTGGGTCCCGGGACATAACTGAGAATCCGCTGGGCCACGGGACTGACGCGGTTGGCGGGAATCACGTCGCCGGGGAAGGGGTCGCGCCAGTAGGTGGAACCGTTCGATCCGCTACAGGGCTCGTTTGCGTTGCCGCCACATGCATGGGTGGTGAGCGGGTCGTAGACAGTGATGCCGTAATTGGAGAAGTTCTGGCCGGAGCGCAAGTTGGAAGGAATGGTGGTGGTGCCGGCGCCGGGGAAGGGGATAGCTTCCTGATATCCCTCGTAGCTCAAGAACATGAAGTCCTTGTCCTTCCGAACGGGACCGCCGATCGTGCCGCCGAACTGGTTGACCTCCATACGGCCCTTGGGTTGCCCTGCGAAGTTGGACTGAAAGTAATTGGCATCCAGCACGCTGTTGCGGACATAGTCATAGAGGGTTCCGTGCCAGTTGTTGGTCCCGGAGCGGATGGTGGTGTTGACGGCGCCGCCGGCCTCATGTCCCAAGGAGGCGTCGTAGGTAGTGGTGACGGCCTTGAATTCCTGGATGGCGTCCACGCTGGGAGCGAAATCCCATTGGCTGCCGTTATCGCTGATGATGGTGCCGTTCATCATGAAGACGTTGTTGCCGTTGCCCTGGCGCGCGCCGTTGAACTTATACTCATTGGTGACGTCCCAGGCGCGTGTTCCGGAAAAGCCGCTGGCGCCGAACTGGTTCTGTCCGAAAATCACGCCCGGGGTCAATTCGAGCAGCATATAGCTTTGCCGGCCGTTGAGGGGCAGTTCCTGGGTCTTGATGGGATCGAAGACCAAGCCGCGGTCGGCATCGGCGGTATCGATAGACTCCTGCTGCCCGGTCACGGTGACTTCGGTGGTAGCCTGCCCGATGGCCAACTGGATGGGCTGGTTGAGTATCTGGGAGACGGCGAGAGTAATCGCCTGCCGCCGCACGACCACGAAGCCCTGGGCCGAGACCTCAACATTGTAGACTCCGGGATCGAGGTAGGGAATCGTGTAGACGCCCTGTGAATTGGTTTTCGTTTCCCGTACCTGGTTGGTGGCGGTGTTGGTCGCCTTTACGGTTGCGTTGGGAACGGCCGCGCCGCTGGGATCACTGACGATACCGGTCAGGGTGGCGGCATTTTCCTGGGCAAAGATCGCCCCGCACAACAGACAGAGGAGCGCGAGTGAACGTCTTATGGTCATACCCTTTCTTCAACCTCCTGGTGATGAGCGCGGGCATCCAGGCCGGCGCGTTTCCCGTCTTACTTACAATCCGGTAACAGTAGCTTGCAGTACAGTTAGACACTTTGGTTGGCACGAGGCTCAGAGGAATCCATTGGGTAGGGCGATGAGAATGGGGCGTGCTCAGAGGCGACGTCGATAACCTGGGGCAATTCCCGGCGACATAGCCAGGAGATCCTGGGTAGACAGTGAGACATCTCAAGCCACTTACACGGACAGAATGCAGTGGTGCTCCCCTCCGTAGGTTTCGGAACCCACCCGGCTAACCTCGTACCGGGAACTGCAAAATCTTCAACTTCTTCGGCCGCAACGTGCCAAAGACCCAACTGCCGGCCGCGGCAATGATCGGGCAAGAATTGACTGCTTTGAATCAATAAAACCTCAATTTCTTGGAAATATCAAGGGGGATTTTACAGAATTACAAAAAACCCCTGTTTCGTCGTATACACAGAGCCCAAAACGGGGCGGGATGCCGGCGGACCGGCCTCGCTTCCGTCCCCGGCAACACGGCCACACGGTGTTCCTGAGAACTGTGGAAGCGGGTTGGCCGGATGGGAAGGCGCGAGATTCCCCGCGCAGCCGCGCATGCAATGTCTGGAACGGCACTACAGAGCGCGGGAACACCACGGTTCGGGAGGTGGAGGGCACGGAACATCGGGCGGGTTGAGGAGAGTGGGAGGGCCTGGGGAGGATTGTCACACAAAAAAGGCCGGAGACCCGGGTCTCCGGCCCTTTCCGCCGGCGAACACGCCCGGCGTTTGAAATCCGGCGCTTAAAAGATGATTTTTCCGCCGAGCTGGATGGACCGCGGGAAGTTCTTCTGCGTGTTGGGCAGAACGCCGAACAGAGTATTGGTGAAACTGGTCGACGGGTTGCCCCGGATAGCGGTGTTGGTTGCGTTGAAGGCCTCTGCGCGTACCAGCACTCTATAGCGTTCGTGAAAGCTGACCGTCTTTTCGACTGCCCCGTTCAACTGCGGAGCGGTGGGCTCGAAGAGGAACGAGAAGCGGTCGGGATACGGGTTCAGGATGTACGAAGGCAGCGAGGCATAGCAGCTCTTGTTATTGTTGAACCAGTGAGCGGCGCTCTGGCCGGTGGTGCCGTCGGAGAAGTTCACGCCGTTGGCGGTCCACTGCCCGCAGTAATTGAGAGCGCTGATCTGGCCCAGCGGGATGCCGGTATTGTAAGTCAGGATATAATCGACGCGCCAGTCGCTGACCAGTTTATTCACGAACGTGTTGGAGATACCGCTCAGGAAGTGGCGGTTTTTGCCGATGGGGGGATCCCACACGCCGCTGAAGGCGAGAGCATGGGCCTGGGTCTGGTCGTCGATTTCCCACATGAGCGGCTCGGCGGTGTTCCAGTTATCCTGGCGGTGGTCTTCCTGCATCTGTTTGCCCCAGGTGTAAGCCAGGACAAACGTAAGTACGCCGGATTTCTCGTTACCATACACCCGGCGCTCTGCTTTCACCTGTAACATATCGGAGCGGTAATGGCCCACCTGGATGAAATTCTGAGTAAGACCGGTAAATAACGGCCAGTTGCGCGTCAACTGTTGGTAACTGACCGTGGAATTAGTGGCCAGCGATCCGAACGAGGTCGGCAGAACCCCGAGGAAGGGGTTGGGGAACTGCGTGTTCGGCAGATTGTTGTTGCTGTAGAACTGACTGAGCTGCGACAGGCTGTTCGCGGTTCCGGCCATGTTGTAGCTCACCGGCACAAAGATCACCTTATTCCCGGCATAAGACGCTTCCAGGTTAATCTGCGAAGGCAGTTCTCTCTGGAACCCGACGGTGTACTGGTAAGTGCGGGGAGTGCGGGAATCGGGGTTGTTGAAGCTTACGCCCTGCCCGGTCTGTGTCTCCATTCCCAGGCTGTTTCCATAGGGGGCGAAGACTCCGAGAGGGAAGGGGTTGCTCAGCGAATAAGGCCCGGTGACGTTGGAACCCGCGGCCGGCGTCTGGCCTCCATCGAGGCTTGTGTTATAAGACGACGTCAGCGAGTATCCATACTGGCTGTTGAGGTTATAACTCTGTTGCTGGTAGAAAACACCCACGCCGCTGCGCAGCACGGTCTTGTCATCGATGCGGTAGGCGATGCCGAGGCGCGGCGCCCAATCGGTTTTATCCATGACATAGGCGCGGCGCGGATTGCCGTTCTGGCCGAGGTAGGTGATGCCGCCGTACAGGTTGGCCGGGGCGGCGGGATACGGAATGGCGGGATTATTGGCATTATATTGCGCGGCCAGTTTGTTCCAGTTGGCGAGAACCGCGCCGCTGAACGGGTTGACATCGGTGAAATCGAAGCTGTACATGGCGCGGTTGTAGCGCTCCATCCAGGGGACCTGCAGTTCGTAGCGCATGCCGATGTTGACCGTCAGCCGGTTGTTCACTTTCCAGTCATCCTGCACATACTCGGCGAAAAACGGACGGGTGATGTAGATGGTCGGGTTGTAATCCACCTGGCCGCTTGAAGGATAGCCGAGCAGCAGGCTGGCGATTTCCGAACCGTCGAACGAGTTCGTGCGGGTGTTGTCGTAGTGCTGCGTCCAGGCGCTGGTGAAGTTGAACAGGCCGGCGGCATATCCGCTGCCCTGGCTTGGCCGCGCCTGGTAGAGAATCTCGCCGCCGATGCGCAGCGTATGGGTGCGCCGGTTCAGGGTGAAGGTCGGGGTCAGATCGTACGTGTTGAAGCTATACCAGTTGACCAGCACGTTGCTGTTGCCGAACAGTTCCGTGTAGTTGCTGGGGTTGATGGCGGGCGCGGCGCAGACCGGGATGGTGGGCGCGCAGTTGCCGTTGATCCCGAGGTTCGTGCCCTTATAAGTGGGGTCGCCCCAGCCGGGCTGATTGCTGGTGTAGCGGCCGTAGGACAGGCGCACGTCAAACACGGTTACCGGCGACAGGATCTTAGTGAAGTTGGTCATGTAGTTCTGGTCGGTGCGCGCGTTGTTGATATTGCCATTGGCGGCCGGGCCGCCGAAGCCGGTGCCATCGCGGTTTTCCGTCCCGTGCTGCCAGTTGAAGAGGCCGTAGAGGCGGGTTTCCGGGTTGAAATCATGGTCGACGCGCACCGTCGGCTGGTTGTACATGTACTGATCTTTTACGTTCGGTGCGTTGAAATTGTTACTGAGCAAGCTGTTGGTGGGGTTGGGATAGAATGCCAGAATCTTCTGCGCCGCCGGGCTGATGCGGTTCTGCGGGATGACGTTGCCGGGAAACGGGCTGCGCACAAAAGTGTGGCCGGAGCAGCCGGCGACCGTGTTACAGGGGACGGAACTAAGTGGATCATAAATGCTGAAACCGTCGGTGGCGAAGTTCCCCTGTTTCATTGCCGCGGTGGGGACGGTATCGGTGGCGGGAGCGGGCAGAACCTCGCGCCAGCCCTCAAAGCCGAAGAAGAAGTAATCTTTGTCCTTGCGGATAGGTCCGCCGAGAATGCCGCCGAACTGATGCTGGTTGTGGAAGGGCACCGGCTGGCCGTTGGCGTTATTGGCGAAGTTATTGGCGTCCATGTAGGAGTTGCGGAAGTAATCGAAGACATCGCCGTGGAACTGGTTGCCGCCGCTCTTGATCGTGGTATTGACCGCGCCGCCGCTGAATCCGCCGTACTGGGCGTCGAAGGTATTGGTCATCACCTTGAATTCCTGCACGGTCTCGATATTGGGGGCGATGTTCCAGGTGCCTCCGTTATCGCTGATGCGCGTGCCGTTCAGCAGGAACACATTGGTTCCGGGGCGGGCGCCGTTGATTTTGTAAGCATTGCTGACGTCCCAACCGCGTGTGCCGGAGTATCCGCCGGAGCCGAACTGCTCCTGGGTGAAGCGCACGCCGGGGGTGAGCGACATCAACATATACTCCTGGCGGCCGTTCAACGGCAGCTCCTGGGTCTTCACGGAATCGAAGACCAGGCCGCGGCTGGCGTCGCTGGTTTCGAGCACGTCCTGCTGGCCGTTCACAGTGACTTCGACGGTGGCCTGTCCGACAGTCAGTTGCAGAGGAAGCTCGATCTTATCGGAGACGTGAAGTACGATGTTTTCGCGTTTGAGGGTTTGGAATCCGGCGGCAGACGCCTCGATGTTATAGATTCCGGGATTGAGATACGGAACGGTATAGTGGCCTTCCCCATTGGTTTTGGCCTCTTTGATCTCCTGGGTATCGTTGTTCGTTACCTTTACAGATGCGTTAGGAACCGCCGCCCCGCTGGGATCTGTAACCACGCCGAGCAGCGTGGCGCGAAAATCCTGACCGTAGGCAGACACCAATAACGCGAGCAACACGGGCACAACGCGCTTCATGGTTTTCTCTTTCTAAATTGTCGGTTTTAAACTACCCTGCCCGGCCACGACGAGCCAGAGACCTGACCTCCCGCCTCAGCAGGGGTCAGGCGAAGCAATATTCTTGGGACTATATGAACTCAATTCATGAAAAAGATCAAGCGCCATTTTTGCGGACAATAAGAAATGCCGGGAAGCACCGGCGATGGGGCGCGGCGGCGCACTGAACTGGTTCGTCCGAAAACCTGCCGGCCCCTGCTGCCGCGGGTTCCAGGCGGGCGGAACGCCGGTTTGGCCGGCTCCCTGCCCTCGTGTTATAAGAGAGTTTCATCTGAATCCTTCCGCACGAGTATATTCATGGAACAAACCGCAGATATCGCGTTGATCGGGCTGGCCGTGATGGGCCAGAACCTGATTCTCAACATGAACGACCACGGGTATACCGTGGTGGCGTACAACCGGACCGTCTCGAAGGTAGACGAGTTCCTGAACGAGGCCGCGAAGGGCCGGAAGACCATCATCGGGGCGCATTCCATCGAAGAGATGGCAAAGCTGTTGAAACGGCCGCGCAAGGTGATGCTGATGGTGAAAGCCGGCCAGGCGGTGGACGACTTCATCGAAATGGTGCTGCCGTTCCTGGAGCCGGGCGATTTGATAATCGATGGCGGCAATTCGCACTTCCCCGATACCATCCGGCGCACGAAATACCTGGAAAGCAAGGGCATGCTCTATGTGGGCACGGGCGTTTCGGGCGGCGAGGAAGGGGCGCGCTTCGGCCCTTCGATGATGCCGGGCGGCAGCCCGCAAGCGTGGCCGCTGGTGAAAGAGATCTTCCAGGCGATCTGCGCCAAGACGCCGGGCGGCGAGCCGTGCTGCGACTGGATGGGCGAGGACGGCGCGGGCCATTACGTGAAGATGGTCCACAACGGAATCGAATACGGCGACATGCAGTTGATCTGCGAAGCCTACCAGGTGATGAAGGAAGGGCTGGGACTGAGCAACGCGGAAATGCACGATGTCTTGGCCGAATGGAACAAGGGCGAACTCGACAGTTACCTGATTGAAATCACGCGCGACATTCTGGGTTACAAAGACGATAAAGGCGAGCAGGTGGTGGATAAAATTCTCGACACCGCCGGGCAGAAGGGCACGGGCAAATGGACCAGCGTCAGCTCGCTCGACCTGGGGATGCCGCTGACTTTGATCGGCGAGGCGGTGTATGCGCGCTGCCTGAGCGCCATGAAGGAAGAGCGCGTGGCGGCATCGAAGATTCTGAGCGGACCGAAGATCCAGTTCGAGGGCGACCGGAAGGCGTTTATCGAAGACATCCGGCAGGCGCTGCTGGCTTCCAAGATTGTTTCCTACGCGCAGGGCTTCATGCTGCTGCGGGAGGCGGCCAAGGAATATAAGTGGAACCTCAACTACGGCGGCATCGCGCTGGTTTGGCGCGCCGGGTGCATCATCCGCAGCGCGTTCCTGGGAAAGATCAAGGAAGCGTTCGACCGCAATCCGGGTCTGAGCAACCTGCTGCTGGACTCCTATTTCACGGGCGTAATCGAGCGCTGCCAGGGTTCGTGGCGGCGGGTGGTGGCGCGCGCCGTGGAAGCGGGGGTTCCGGTGCCGGCGTTCACCACGGCGCTGGCGTTCTTCGACGGATATCGCAGCGCACGGCTGCCGGCGAACCTGCTGCAGGCGCAGCGCGACTACTTCGGCGCCCACACCTACGAACGGGTGGACCAGCCGCGCGGCAAGTTTTTCCACACCAACTGGACCGGCAAAGGCGGCACGGTGGCAGCCGGGACCTACAACGTTTAAGCCATGGCAAGCGTGGAAGTAGAGCGGCTGGCCGCGCGCATTAAGCTTCTGCTCATGGACGTGGACGGCGTGCTGACCAACGGCAAGCTGTACAACGTTCCGGATGCGGAAGGCAAAATGGTCGAGACCAAAGGCTTCGATTCGCAGGACGGAATCGGGCTGCAGTGGCTGAGCTGGAAAGGCATCCGCACGGGCGTCATCAGCGGGCGGCTCTCGCCGGCAACGGTGGAGCGCGCCCGCCAGTGCAAGATGCAGTATGTCTACCAGGGCCACATCGAGAAGATTCCGATCCTACAGGAGATTCTGGCCGATGCCAAGATCGATCAGCGCGAGGTGGCGTACATCGGGGACGATTTCACCGATATCGTAATCATGCACCGGGTCGGGCTGCCGATCGCCACGGCGAATGCGCGTCCGGAAGTGAAGAAGGAGGCGCGGTACGTGACGCAGGCGGTCGGCGGCGAAGGCGCGGTGCGGGAAGTGGTGGAGCTGATTCTCAAAGCCCAGGGCTGGTGGGTCGAAATCCTGAAACATTACGAGATCGGGTAAAGAATGCCACGAATGAACAGGAATCAACCCGAATAGAAACCGGAGGGCGCTTTCCGGTTTTTTTCCGGGTGTTCCTACGTGGCTAAATCTTTCTTCACTCTCTGCCGGGAATAATCCTTATTTCTGTTTCGGAACGGTCGTGAGATCTTCAGGGCATGATCTCGCAGAACAGCATCACTTCTCAAACTCCGATGGGGGCGAACCTCATCGCGGGCGGCGGGGCCACATTCCGGGCATGGGCACCCCGCGCTACGGCGGTATATCTCAACGGCACATTCGGCGGCGTGCGGCGCAGCGGGCAGACGGACGACCTATTGCTGGCGCGGGACGCGAACGGCTATTGGGCGGGCTTTGTGGAGACCGCGCGGGAAGGCGATCTCTACCGGTTCTGGGTCACCGGAACCGGGTCGAGCGGGTACAAGCGCGATCCTTATGCGCGCGAACTGGCGCTGGATGCGGTCTTTCCGGACTCTAGCTGTGTGATTCGCCCGGGCAGCGCCTATCCGTGGCACGATGCGGCGTTCGTCACGCCGGATTTCGCGAACATGATCGTATATCAATTGCATATCGGAACGTATGCAATCGCCACGCCCGGCGTGGCTTCGACCTTTCTCGACGTGATCGGCAAGATTCCGTATCTCGCGGGACTGGGAATCAACGTGCTGCAGCCGCTGCCGGTGGATGAAGTCGAGACCGATCCTTCGATGGGATACGACGGCGCCGATCTCTTCTCGCCGGACTTCCCCTATGTGGTGACGGACCCGGCTGCGCTGGCCGGGTATCTCTCGACGATCAACGGGCTGCTGGCGGCGAGGGGCTGTGCGCCGCTCGTGCCGGGCGATATCGCTTCCGGGCCGGCGCAGTTGAAAGCGCTGGTGGATCTCTGTCACGTGTACGGCATCGCCGTGATGTTCGACGTGGTGTACAACCACGCGGGCGGTTTCACCGTGAACGGCAAACTGGATGACGAATGCCTGTATTATTTCGATCGCGCGCCGAACGTGGGCAACAACAACGACAGCCTGTATTTCACGGACCAGGATCGCGGCACGGGTGGGCTTTCCTTCGCGCTCTGGAATGACGACGTGCGGCAGTTCCTCATCGACAACGCAGGCTACTACATCGGCGAGTTTCATGCGGACGGATTCCGCTACGACGAAATCAGCGATCTGCTGTCGATGAATTGCGATTCGGGCTGGAGCTTCTGCCGCGATCTCACCGGCACGGTGCGGTTTCTGCAGCCGCGGCTGCTGCAGAACGCGGAGTTCTGGCCGGGAGAGGTGGGGAATTATCCGAAATCGACGCAATCGATTGTCACGGCGGCGAGCGACGGCGGCGCGGGTTTCTCCACGCTGCAGCACGATGGGCTGCGCGGCGCGGTTCGCGGGGCCGTGGAATCGGCATCATATGGGCAGGGGGCGGCGGTCGATATCGACAGCATCGCGGACAACCTGTATCCCGGCGGGTTCGCGCACGCGTGGCAGACGGTGCCGTGCGTCGAGAATCACGATCTGGTGAAAGTAGGGGCGCAGCAGCGCATCCCGGTGCTGGCGGATTCCGCGGACCGCCGCTCGTGGTACGCGCGCAGCCGGTCGCGGTTCGCCCTGGGGATGCTGCTCGCCGCGCCGGGCATTCCGCAGATCTTCATGGGACAGGAGTTCCTGGAAGACAAGCAATGGAGCTGCGACGCGAAGTCCGGGAACCTTCTGTATTGGGACGGGCTGAACGCGGCCGACCCGAGCATGCGGAACCATCTGCGCTTCACGCAGGACCTGATCCGGCTGCGGTGGGAGCAGGCCGCGTTGCGCGGCGACAACGTGAACGCGTTCCACGTGCACAACCAGAACCGCGTGATTGCGTTTCACCGCTGGCTGGAAGGAACGGGGCAGGATGTGATCGTGGTGGGCACGCTGGCGGAGGCGACGTGGTACGGCTACGAGATCGGGTTTCCGTTCGCGGGGCATTGGAGGGAAGTGTTCAACAGCGATGTGTATGACAACTGGGTGAATCCGATGGTGGCGGGCAACGGAGGCGGGATCGATGCCTGGGGGCCGGCAATGCACGGGTTCCCGGTATCGGCGGGAATCGTGATTCCGGCGAACGGGTTCGTGGTGTTTGCGCGGTAGGGCGGTCAGAAACCTCACCGCGGACGCGGAGAACGGCGAAAGCGAAAAACTGAGGGAACGGAGCGGGCGTCAGTCTGCTTCGCGGACGGCTTTTTCCACCGGCTCCAGGGGTTCCAGTTCCAGGCCCATGGGGGCGGTTTTGAGGTCGGCGAAGCGGCGGGCGCTGACCATGACGCGGGTTTCGAGCGAGCCCATGGCGCGGTTGTATTCTTCGACCGTCCTTTCCAGGCTGCGGCCCATGCGATTCCAGTGATCGCCCATGTCGCTGAGGCGCTTGAAGAGTTCTTTGCCGAGAGAGCTGATCTGGGCGGCGTTTTCGGCGATGCTTTCCTGCCGCCACCCATACGCCACGGCGCGCAGGAGCGCGATCAGGGTGGTCGGAGTGGCGAGGATGACGTTCTGCCCGACGCCGCATTCGATCAGGCCGGCATCGCTTTCCAGAGCGGCGCTGAAGAAGCATTCGCCGGGGAGGAAGAGCACGGCGAATTCGGGCGTGTGGTCGAACTGCTCCCAATAGGATTTGCGGGCGAGCGCCGCCATGTGAGTGCGCACCTGGCGGGCGTGGTCGGCGAGGCAAAGCCTGCGCGCAGGCTCGTCGGGGGCTTCCAGAGCACGCAGATAGGCTTCGAGCGGCGTCTTGGCATCCACCACCACGGTCTTGCCGCCGGGCAACTGGACGATCAGGTCTGGGCGCAGGCGGCCGTCTTCGCCCTGCACGGTGGTCTGGGTGAGGAAATCGCAGTGGTCGAGCATGCCGGCCATTTCGACCACCCGGCGCAACTGCATCTCGCCCCAATTGCCGCGCACGGTGGGAGTGCGCAGAGCGGTGACAAGCCGGCCGGTTTCCGAACGAAGCTGGGTCTGGGTTTCGAGCAGGCCGCGCACCTGCTCGTGGAGCGCGCTGTATGCGCCGGCGCGGGCCTTTTCCAGTTCCTGAATGTGCGAATCGACTTTGGCGAGGGACTCGCGTACGGGCGCGACTATCTCTGCGATAGCCTGCTGGCGCAGTTCGAGATCGCCGCGCGCCGCCTGCTGGGTTTCACCGAGTGTGGCTCGGGCCAGTTCCAGGAAGGTCCGGTTATTGCGCGCCAGGGCGTCGGCCGAAAGCGCCTGGAAGGCGGCTTCGGTTTCGCGTTTGCGGGCGCGGAGCACGATCCACGCCAGCGCAAAGCCGGCAATAAAACACAGCACCGGCAAAATGTTCTGCATAGGATTCATTATTTCACCAAACGCGCAGCAGGACCGCCTGGCGGGCATGGGCTACTGGCTCGAGTCCCCATTGCGCGGCATCATTTGCCAGGGAGGAACCGAGCGGGCCGAGCGAGTCGCGCGGATCGGTATTTACCAGCAGGTAGCGGAAGCCGGCGCGACGCATGACGGTGGTGGCTTCCAGGCGGAGATCCTCCGTGGGACGCCGCACGGCGCGGGGATTGCGCGAGAGCAGACGCCAGGCGCCCTCGGGAGTCTGCCCCCAGATTTCGAGCGGGGCATCCTGGAGCGGCGTGTGGGAAAGCAGGGTCACGGCAGTAAGGGGCTGCGGTCCTGCGAAATCCACCTGCAGGAACATGCCGGGGCGGGCGGGCTCGCCGGAGCTCCAGCGGGTGGTGCGAAGGCCGTCGAAGGCGAGCGGCGCGTCCCAGACATTGGGCCAGGCTTCGAGCGCCCACCGCGCGTCGCTGGGAATGCGGTCTGCGCCGTTGAAAAGCCGCACTTCGCTGCAATCGAAATTCAGAGGGCCGGCGGCGGGCATGCGGAAGCGCAGGGCGCGGAGCGGCTGCGCGGGCCACTCGGCGTGCCAATCGAAGAACCAGTCGGCATTGCCGATGAAGGCCATTTGAAACGCGGCGAAGATGCGGCTGCCTTCGGCGGAATGCCAGCGCACCAGGACGTCGCGCGTGAGATAGGCGGCGGCAATGGAGGGCAGCGAAAAGATGTGGGCGTCGGGCGGCGTCGAGCGCTCGACCATTTCGGCCACCGAATACTCCGGCACGCGCGCGCGCAGATAATCGGCTTCCGGTTCGATGCGCAGAGCGGCGCGCCAGGGAAACTCGTAGAGGCGGAAGTAGGCGGGGTGCCAGAGGTCGAGCGCCTGTGGCCAGCAGGTGACGGCTTGCACCGCGATGGCGGCCCAGAGCACGGCGCGCGGCAGGGGCATGGCGGCGGCGAACATGGCTACGATGGCGGCGGGCATAAGGAACCGCGCGCCGGTGTTGAAGACCCAGGCGATGGCGAGAATGGCGGCGCCGGCCAGGCACCAGCGCGCGGCGCGCCGGCGAAGAGCCAGCAGGCCCAGCGGCAGGAGAAACAGCAGCGGTCCATAGGTCCCCGCCAGGTGGCCGCCGAACGCCAGTTCGAAGGGCACGCGCCAGGCGGGAATGCCGTTCCAGGAGCGCATGGTGGCGGAGAGCGCGCGTTCGTCCGCCACGGGAAAGTAGGGATTCGGAAAGAGGCTATTCATCAGCGGCGCGAACGGATTGCCGGTCGCCGCGTAAGTGTGCAGCAGCCAGGGCAGAGGGCAGACCGCCGCGCCGATCGCGAAGACCGGCAGCGTGCGCGCGCCGCGCTTCCAGCCGGCCTGCGCCGCGAGAAAACAGGCGGCCGCCAGAATGGTGAAGATGCCCGGAAACTTGATGGCGTAACAGAATCCGGCGGCCAGCCCGGCGGCGAAAACGTATCGGGTGGAGGGGTCTTCGCGCCAGGCGAGCAATAGATAGAACGCAGCCAGGGTGAAGACGACCAGCGCGGCATCGTTGTAGCCCGAGGAGCCGGTGAGCGCGAAGATCGGCGCGGTGAAATAGAAGGCCGCTACCAGGAGCGAAGCCAGGCGGCTCAGGCCGAGGCGTGCTCCGAGACGGAAGATCAGCGGAACGCCGGAAAGAAAGAGGCCAAACTCCACGAGTCGCGCAGCGGATGCGCCACCGAAGGCGAACGCCATGGTGAAGAGCATCTCCATGCCCTGGGGGATCATGTCATAGAAGCGGACGCGATCGGGGAAGCCGCCGAGCCGGAGATAATCGGCGGGCATGGCGAGGTGATAGGTGTAGGCATCGACCCAGGTTTCCGGCGCCAGCGCGTTGACGAAGTAAAAGACGGTGTAAGCCGCGAATAGCGCGAGGACGAGAGCACCGGTGCGCGAGATGGCCGGCAGGGCAATTTTGGAAGGCAGCGTCCGGCCGGCAAAAATCAGCGGGATTCCGACCGCGCCCAGCGCCAGAAATGCGGGCCAGCCGGCGCGGCCGGACTGGATGATGAGGAAGACGAAGACGCTTTGCAGGGCAACACCCGAGGCGAGGGCGATTTCCGGGGGCGCCGGCATGCCGCGCAGCAGAAGGCGGCCGAAGCCAAACGCCGAGGCAAGCGTAAAAATGGCGCCGAAGCAAATCCAGAGGACGATCAAAGCAGCACGGTATCGATGTTCGCCTCGTCGTCGCCGGGGGTCGCCGCGGGTGCGCCGCCGCCCACCACCGCTGCGGCCGCCTGCTCCCCTCCCGCGCGCAGGAATGCGAGCAGTTGCTCTTCGGAGCCATCGAAGAAACCGTCCAGCAGTTCGCGGATGGCCGTGCGGCGCATGACGTCGCGCGGCACCAGCGGCACATATACGAACGCGCGGCCTACTTTGCGGCGCGCCAGGGTGCCTTTGCGGACCAGGCGGTCCAGCACCGTCATGATGGTGGTATAGGCCAACGGCCGTGATTTCGCCACTAGTTCGCGGACATGCTTGACGTCGCCTTCACCCAGGGTCCATAGCGCCTTGAGGCAGAGCAGCTCCAGGGGAGGCGGAACGTCGCGGGAGGCTTTTGGCATCAGTTTTCCTGCTCGGGAGCGGCGGGCGCGAGGGCCTGCCGCAATTTATCGGCAAAGGGCGAATCCGGACGCGGCGCGAACAGCGGGTGCGACGCCATGGCAGCGGGCACGGGAGCCGGGGCGGGCTCCGGAGCCGCCGATGCCGAAGGCCTTTCGGCCGGCGCGGTGGTGGAATCCGCCTTCCCGTTCGTGGCGGCGGGCTTCGCTTCGGGGCCCGCGAGATACTTGTCCATTTTCAAAGCTACGCGCCCCATTGCCGTGTTGTAGCTGGTGAAGCAGCCATCCACCTGGCGATCGTTTTCGATGAGCGCGCGCATGCACTCCATTTTGGAATCCATATCATCCAGGTAATGCAGCAGGAGCGCTTCGGGAAACTGCGGCAGTTTGGGCGAGCCGAACTCGAGCTGCCCGTGGTGGCTGAGAATCATGTGCTCGACCAGGGAGCGCAATGCGGGCGGAAAACCGGGGATGCCGCGGAGCTTATCGGCGACCATACGCAGCGCGATGTTGATGTGTCCGATCAACTGGCCGTCGCTCGAATAGGAGAAACCGCGCTCGTAATTCAGCTCGTAGATTTTGCCGATATCGTGCAGGAGCACGCCGGTGAGGAGAAGATCGAGATCGAGATGGCGGTAATGGCCGGCGGCGAGGCGGGCCATGGCGCAAACCGAAAGCACGTGTTCGATCAATCCGCCCAGGTAAGCGTGATGAATGGTCTTGGCGGCGGGAGCGCGGCGAAACCGCCGGGCGATGTCTTCATCGGTAAACAGGGCATCCAGCAGAGCGCGCAGGTGAGGATTGGTGATGCCGGCCACGACGGCCTCCAGCTCGGTCCACATCTCCTCGGGGTCGCGCGACGAGGAGGGGAAGAAGTCGCCGAAATCGACTTCGCTTTCGTGCAGGCGCCGCATTTTGTGGATGGTGAGCTGCGGCCGGTTATGGAAGACCTGGATGAGTCCTTTGACTTTGACAAAGTCGTCACGGTCGAAGGCGTCCAGCACTTCGCTCACGTTGTCCCACATCTTGGCGTCGAGTTCGCCGGTGCGGTCTCCGAGCAGCAGCGAAAGGTACAGCTCGCCGGTCTTCTTCTGCCGGATCTCTTTGGAATGAACCAGAAAACTGGTCGTAATGACCTGATTCGGTTCGAGCTCCTTCACAAAAGGCGATTTCATTGTTTGATGGGCGCCATGGAAGTGGGCGCGGGTCCCGGCGGCTTGGGAGCAGCGGGCGCGCGCGTCGGCAGCGACGTGGGCGCGCCGGACTGCGCCGACGGCGTATCCGGCACGTCCGAAGCCGTACCCGGCTGCGACGTGTCCAATGCCGCGACGGTCTTCTTCGTGCCGGGGATCGGAACCACACCCAGCAGCTTCTTGTGCGGCGTCCCGGCGCGCTCCGCCACTTCTTCCTTGGTGACGGTATCCGGCTTCAACTGCGCCACGTCATGCCAGCGCGTATCCTTGCCCGGAGCGGCTCCCGTATCCACGTATCCATCTTTGATTTCCAGGAAGGCTTCCTGGCGCAGCCGGGTGAGGTAGGGGCGCATCTTGGCTTCCAGCAGCGGCTGCGCGAGCGTTTCCTGAATCTGATCTTTCACTTCGTCGAACGATGCCTGGCCCTCTTCATAGCGGTCGTCGATGCGCAAAATGAGGAAGCCCTTTTGCGGCTCGGTGACGGCGATGGGGTCGGTGACGTAGCCTCGCTTTTCGCTGAAGACGATTTTGGCCAGCTCGGGGCGCAACTGGTTTTTCAGCAGCGGCGGCAACTGGCCGCCGTTCTTGGAAGTATCGGGATCGTCGGAATAAGCCGATACCAGGTCGCTGAATTTTTCGCCTTTGCGGGCGCGCGCCACAATGTCTTTCGCTTTGGCTTCGGCGTTCTTGACCTGCTCGGGCGTCTTGCCTTCCGTGGCAATCAGGATCTGGCTGAGGAACACCTCCGCCTTGCGGACGAAATCGGCTTTGTGCGCATCGTAATACTTCTGCAGGTCGGCCTCGGGGATGGCGATGCGCGAGCTGATCTCCTGGCTGATCACTTTGTGGATGAGGAACTGGTCCGTCATCTTCTGCTTGAACTCTTCAAAGGTCATGCCGTACTGCTGCTGGATGGCCTGGTCGAATTTGTCGGGATCGGAGATCTTACTTTCGACGCGCATCTGCGCGATGCGGCGCGTGACGTCGGAATCGACGCTGAGCTGCAGATCCTTGGCTTTCTGGATCAGAAGCAGCTCGTCGATCTTCTCGCGCAGCACATCTTTGGATTGTTCATCGACCGCCGCAGACAGGGCCGCACCGTTGAGATGCTGTTCCTGGCGCAGCATGGTTTCCAGCCGCAGGCGCTCCTGCATCAGATCCCCGCGGGTGATGATATCGCCATTTACCTTGGCGGCGATTTCCTCTACCACATGAACGTCCGCCGCCAGAGCAAACGAGGCCCCCATCGTGACGAGTACTACAAACCTGCAGAACATAAGAATTTCCGATTCCTCATTTTACCAGGAAGATGCAGCGGAAACGGGGCAAAAGCCCCAGACCCGCTCAACGGGCTTCGACCGGAGAGTGCGGGGCTTTCGGGTCCAGTTCCGCCATGCGGCCGCCCAGAAGTTCGAGCACCTCTCCCGCCGTGACAGCGCCATCCAGAGGCAGTAGCAAGACGCCTGCCGGAGTGAACTGGGCGCCGCGACTCCGGGCGACGATGTTCATGAGACGCGCCGGATCCACGCGGGTTCCCTGGTGGAACTTGATATTCAAGACGTTATGCCGGCGGTCGACGGCTTCGATGCCGATCTGCGCGGCCAGGGTCTTGAGGGCGGAATAGCGCAGCAGGTTGCGGACGGCTTCGGGCACTGTGCCGTAGCGGTCCTCCAGTTCCTTTTCGGCACGCTCGAGAGCAGCGGCATCGCCGGCGTTGGCGATCTGGCGATAGGCGCGCAGACGCTGGTTTTCGTCGGAGATGTAATCGGGCGGGATGCGCAAGTCAAGTCCCAGGTTGAGGGTGGAATGGATCTCGGGAACGACTTCCTCGCCCTTGAGCTCGCGCACCGTCTCGTCGAGCAGGCGAACGTAAGTATCGAAACCCACGGAATTGATATGGCCGTGCTGTTCTCCCCCGAGCAGGTTGCCGGCGCCGCGCAGTTCGAGATCGAGCGCGGCGATTTTGAAACCGGCGCCCAGATCGCTGAACTCCTTGAGGGCCGCGAGGCGTTTGCGGGCGATTTCGGTGAGTTCGGTATCGGGCGGCACCAGCAGGTAGGCATAGGCACGCCGGTTGGATCGGCCCACGCGTCCGCGCAACTGGTAGAGCTCACTCAGGCCATATTTCTCCGCGTTTTCGATGACCATCGTGTTCGCGAGGGGGATATCGAGGCCGTTTTCGATGATTGTCGTACAAACGAAGATATCGAACTCGTGGCGCATGAACTGGAGCATGGTTTTTTCCAGTTCGGCTTCCGCCATCTGGCCGTGTCCGACGCCGATTCGCGCATTGGGCGCGAGTTGCTGGATCATCGCGGCGCGCTGCCAGATGGAATCGACGCGGTTGTGAAGAAAATAGACCTGGCCGCCGCGCGCCAGTTCCAGTTCGATCGCGGAACGGATCAGTTCCGGCTGGAACGGAGCCACCACAGTGTGGATGGAGAGCCGGTCTTTGGGCGGCGTCTCGATGACAGACATGTCCCGCAATCCTAGCAACGACATATGTAGAGTTCGCGGGATCGGGGTAGCGCTCATGGTGATGACGTCCACCGATTTCTTGAGCTGCTTGAGGCGCTCTTTGTGCTTGACGCCAAAGCGTTGCTCTTCATCGACGATGACGAGACCGAGATCTCGAAACTGCACATCGGTGGAGAGCAGGCGGTGCGTGCCGATGGCGAGATCGACTTTCCCTTCGTTGAGATCGGAGACGGCCGCCTTCAACTCCTTGGCCTGACGGAAGCGGCTGAACATTTCCACCCGGACCGGAAACGGTTGGAATCGGCGTTTGAAGGTCTCGAAGTGTTGGAATGCGAGAACTGTAGTAGGAGCAAGAATCGCGACCTGCTTGCCGTCGCCGAGCGCCTTGAAGGCGGCGCGCATGACGACTTCGGTTTTCCCGAACCCGACGTCTCCGCAAAGGAGGCGGTCCATGGGATGGGGGCTTTCCATGTCGCGCTTGATCTCTTTGGTGGCGTTGAGCTGGTCTTTGGTTTCGGTGAATTCGAAGGCGTCTTCGAACTCGCGCTGCCAGTTGCTGTCGTTAGAAAACTGAAAGCCTTCCGCCATTTTACGGGTGGCGTAGAGCTTGACGAGCTCGTCGGCCATATCGCGCATTTTGGCTTTGATCCGCGTTTTCGTTCGGGTCCAGGTGGCGCCCCCCATGCGATCGAGTGCCGGTTTGGCTTCACCGGCGCCACGGAAGCGCTGCACCAGGTCCATGCGGGTAAGCGGGACGTAGAGGCGCGCGCCAGCGGCGTATTCGAGGAGCATGTAATCGCCTTGCGCCTCCCCTTGCGCGATTTCACGGAGTCCGAGATACTGCGCGACACCGTGCTCGGCATGGACAACGAAATCGCCGGGCTTGAGATCGATCAGGTCGGCGGAAAACGTCGCCAGGGCGGACTTCGAAGACGGCGCTCGGGCGACCAGGTCGGGCGTTTCGAAAAGATCTTCCGAACCAAATACGACAAGTCTAGAATCAGGGAAGACCGCACCATGGCGAACCAGGCCTTTTACGACGTAAATGCTGGCGGCCGCCCCGGCCATATAAGCGCGGCCGGTGCTGTAGCCGGGGGTGGCTTCGCTTTGTTCGATGCCCAGTTGGTACGGAATGCGGTATTCGTTCAGGATGTCCGCAACGCGCTCTACTTCACCTGTAGAAGAAGCAAAGAAAGCCACGCGGTTACCGGATTCGACGAGCGTTCGGGCCTCGGCAACGGCTACCTGCATGTTGCCGTGGAAGGTGAGGCAGGGGCGTGTAGGAAGGTGCAGAGCCGAAGTTTCGGGATCGGCGCTCCAGCCGATCTCCAGCTCCTTCAGTTCAAGCTGGGGAGCGGCTTCCGCCTGGCGGACGAGTTCCTCCCAGGGGAAGAAAATGCGGTCCGGGTCGTAGGCCGGCGACCGTTCGATCTGGTCGAGGCGGGTGCGGAAGCGTTCCGCGGCAGCGTGGATCTGCTCGGGTTCGTCCCACAAGACCAGCGGACGGTCGAGCAGGGAAAAAACCGAAGCTTGACGCGGGCGGAGCATGGGCGCAACCAACTCCCAACCGGGAAAAGGCTCGCCGGGGACAGGCAGATCACGGCCGGGAACACCGGCTTCGCGAACGAGTTCGCCTAACTCGGACAGAAGCGGGCGGGAACGAGGATACTCCGTCAAAGGTAGTAGAGTGCACTCCTCGATTTTCAGAACGGAGCGCTGCGATTCCACATCGAACCGTCGGATGGATTCGACCTGGTCGCCGAACAGATCGATGCGAACCGGTTTGGGGGCTTCGGGCGAAAAGACGTCAAGAATCCCGCCGCGGACGGAGTACTCTCCGACCATTTCGACCGGCTCCCGGCGTTCGTAGCCGATGCTCTCAAGATGGGCAACTACCTCATCCAAAGGTAGTTCCTCGCCCTCCCGCAGGCGAAGGGCGAGCTGTTTGTAAAACGGGGCAGGTTCGATGCGCAGAAGCGCCGAGGCAACCGGAAGAATGGTGATGGGCACGCGCTGGGTGGCCAGGCGCCACAGGCCGATGGCGCGCTCTTCCAGGATTTCGGCGTGCGGGGAGAGGTTCTGCATGGGCAGAACGTCCAGAGCGGGAAGGAGTTGCGGTCCGTTGCGCTCATCGCCCGCCAGCAGATCGAAGAAGGTCTGAATGGTCTCGGCCAAGGCTTCGGCCTGCTTGTTGCCATCTACTACAATTATGATATTTCGCTGTGAAGCCTGCCAGAGCAACACCGTGTAGACGGCTTTCGCGGGAGTGATGAGACCCGCGAGGGATGCGTTGGAGCCGGAGGAGAGGCGGCGAAAGGCGTCCTGAAAGGAAGGATGCCTTTCCAGCTCCAGAAAAAGGTCGCGGACGGCAGGGTGGATCAAGGCAGGCTGAGAATTCCTTCTACAAGATTAGAGGTTGAGCAGCCGGGCTCCAGCGGCACCGTCAGGACCCGCCCGCCCGCGGCTTCCACTTCTTCGCGTCCCGCCACAAAGTGCGACCAGTCAGCGCCTTTGACAAGCACGTCGGGAAGCAGTTCGGCAATCAGTTCGCGCGGAGTATCCTCTTCGAACAGGACCACAGCATCGACGCTTTCCAGGGCGGCCGCGAGTTCGGCGCGAACGGCTTCGGGGAGAATGGGGCGTGACGGGCCCTTGGCGCGGCGCACGCTGGCATCGGAGTTGATCCCGAGAATGAGAGCGTCACCCAGCGCGCGGGACTGTTCCAGGAGATAGATGTGACCGGGGTGCAGAAGGTCGTAGCACCCGTTGGTGAAGATAACCGTTTTGCCTTCCTCTTTCCATTGCCGGCGCCGCGAGAGGAGCTCGGCGCGACTGTAGACGCTTCCCACCGATCTCAGTTTAGCGAATCCACGGTAAGATGAGATCCATGAAACGAATCGGGATGCTGTTGGCGTGCGCTCTGGTGGCGCTGGCTGCCGGCAAGGAGACCTTTACCGGGACCGTCACCGATACCATGTGTGGCGCAGATCATCAGGGCATGCATATGGGGACGGACGAAAAGTGCGTCACCGAATGCGTCAAGATGGGCGCCAAATACGCGCTCTGGGACGGGCATGCCGTTTATGAGCTGAGCGACCAGGGAAAGGCGGCGAAGTTCGCCGCCAAAAGAGTGACGATTACGGGAACGATGGACGCCAAGACGAAGAGTATCAAAGTCGTTTCCATCTCGGCTGCGAAATAAATGGGCGAGCCGGAAGCGCCGGCGGTGGAGTTCTACTGCCCGATGTGCGCGCGGGCGGTGCCGGATCCGCTGGTATGCGGCGATTGCCGGGCATTGATCTGCCGCGTCTGCGGCACGGTGCTGGAGCGCATCGACGAGTTGGGGATCGGGTAGGCGCGGGGAACCATCACCGGGCGCACGTGTCCCAGCGACAAAAAAAAATGGTTCCAAGTGACCTGATTCACAACCTTGCCCACCGCCGACATGCACGGCTCTGAGCTGCGCGCTTTCGGGCTCCGGGTCGTTTCGCCGTTCTGCTCCCCGGCTGGAGAGTTTCTTCCCCTACCGGATCAACGCTTCGCGGCTCGCCGCGGCTTTCCCAAAAACGGGACCGGCCGCTCGTAACGGCTTTTCGCTCGCCCACAACGGCTGCCCCGTCTCCGGAGCCTCCATTCCAGGGTCAATGCTCCCAGCCTGCTACTTCGCGCCTTTGTCCGGCTCTCTCTCTG
>Ga0335085_10001924_pt1 | contig 40923 bp, 41 predicted proteins | sample Lox_Sample_45_FD_206712 | JGI IMG/M metagenome (GOLD analysis project Ga0335085, IMG submission 206712) | Soil microbial communities from Loxahatchee National Wildlife Refuge, Florida, United States - Lox_Sample_4.5 | ecosystem: Environmental > Terrestrial > Soil > Wetlands | place: USA... | reverse complement strand
TGGTTTCATTCCTGCCCTCGTAAGTGTTTTTCTCTCGAGAAAAATCAAAGGCGCTGATGTTCGCGAATTATTGTTGACGGGAAATTTAATTGATGCAGCACGCGCCGAAGAAATCGGACTCATCAATTCTGTGATTGAAAAAAATAAAATCAATGATTGGGTGAAGCAGTTTGCGCAATCATTGTGTGAAGAAGTTTCTTCACAATCTATTGAAGCGACCAAAGAATTGCTTTCGAAAATTCCATCTATGAATTTGAATGATGGCTTGAATCTCGCAGCAGAAATGAATGCCAAAGCACGGGCGAGTGATGATTGCAAAAAAGGAATTGCAGCATTTTTAAATAAGGAGAAGTTGATATGGTGAATAAATTTTCAAATCTTCAATCTCTGCGGTGCGTTGGCCTGCTATTTCGACCCGGAGGGGTTTCGAAATCGCGATTCTTTTGGTTACTTTTCTTCTAAAGAAAAGTGACAAAAAAAATTTCATAAATCACTTTTGATAAATTCGTAACCGGTTTGATCTATGAACAAGGATGTTCGAGCCTACAACAACACTCAATCTAAAGAGGACAAAGCCATTTGCACGTTATTAGCTATGGAGATTGACAGCAAACTTCCTAAAGCTGAAAATAAAATATGGCATGCGCATCCTGTGTGGTTTTTAGATGGCAATCCTGTTGTGGGCTATCATAAGTTGAAAGACTGCATACGATTGTTGTTTTGGAGCGGTCAATCATTTGACGAAGAAGGTTTGCAACCCGAGGGAAGTTTTAAAGCGGCGGAAGCCCGCTACACTGCCGCATCGCAGATAAATGTAAAAGACTTACTGCGCTGGCTTGAGAAGTCTAAAAAAATCCAATGGGATTATAAAAACATCGTGAAGCGCAGAAGTGTGCTGGAGAGGTTGAAGTAATTCTGTCCCCGATTGGCATCCTTGCCAATCAGCAGTCGAAGTGGGTGGCGATGCCGCCAACCACGGATAGAAAAATCTCTTCAAAAATTTCTCTTAATCATAACACAATTAATTATCTTTCGAATCTGATTCGGTTTTGTAAACACCGTTTCTGTTCAATGTTTTTTTTCTTTTCCCTTCTAAAACCAAAATCAAATGAAAAAAACAATCAAGCTTCCGGGCAACAGGAAAAACCGTCGCCTTGCCAAACGCAACAATGCCAAAAAGCACAGCATGCAGATTTTCGTGCTTGCTGCCGTTACCACGCCCATCCACACCATTACTGCCGTGCTCGACTTGCCTGATGATTATGCCAACCGCATCCTGCGCTTTCAGGAAATCATTACCGCCTGCACAGGCAACCCGAATGTGACGGTGCCGCCTGCTACCCTTACACAGGCCAACACCGATTTGAAGACCTATGAGAATGCGACCACCGCCGCGGCTCGCAATACTGCTTTCACTCCTATACATAATGATGTGAAAGGCATCATGAGCTTGTTTCAGACTGCCGCTAATGCCAATGTCGCGAATGCCATCGTGATTATTGAATCAGGAAAATTCAAGGTGAAGACGATTACTCCAAGGCAGAAGCAACAGTTTGAACTGCATAATGGACTGGTGTCGGGTATGGTTCATTTAACTGCTGAAGGTGGCGGACCGCACACGTGCCATTGCTGGAGATATTCACCTGATGGAACCAATTTCACGATTATGATTCCCACCGTTGAAGCCCACACTGACAAGGATGGGCTCACGCCCGGTGTATATGCTTACTTCACTCATGAGCTTATTACCAAAGATGGGCCACAGGGTGAGAGCCAGATTGAGAAAATAATGGTGAAATAGGCGCTTTGCTGATAAAATAGTACAGAAGCGAAGCATTTTGGCCCATTTTCTTTAGTTAATGGCCCATTCAGTAAGCAGATTGGGCCGTTATCTAAGGAAAATGGGCCATTTTCTTTACCGGCTGGCTCAATATATAAGCATATTGGCCCAAAATCTTAAGAGATTGGGCCAAAACCTTAACAGAATCATCCATTTTCTTTAGTTACCTGTACAGTTTGTTTACAGATTGGAATAAAATGGAAGGAGGTTGCAACGATTTGTTGCCGTGAGTGAAAAGGCAGTAAAGAGTTAGCTTTGAGCAACGCAGTGACCTTTACCGAGAAAGATGGATGGGAAAAAAAGTGGTCGGCCTCATCAGCCGACCACAGATAATGGATCGTATTCTTATCTCATTCAATAATGAATTTGCCCGATTCAATAATGCCTTGATTTGAAATGACCACGAAATGATAAAGTCCTTGAGCAAGATTGTTACGTTCGATAACTATTGAAGCCTTCCCGCTTACATCCATTGTCCGAACGATTTGACCAAAGAGATTATAGATTCGCAATTCAGCTTTAGAATTGCTTAGGTCATTTGCAAAATTGATTTGAGCATTATCATGAAATGGATTCGGTGCTATATTAGAATTAAGCCTTGGTGTACTTACCACTTCATTACTGACTGATTGAAGTTTTGGCTGACCGAGAGTTATTTTTAATGTGGCATATTGATCGGAGGAAGGTGCTCCATTGGTTGACCAAAATAAAAGACCTTTTGTTGGAACTTCTTTTCTTAGTTTCAGTCTGAAACCATAGCTTTTATTCGGGTGGTTGACCATGTTCTGAACCATAGCTGTGACATTAATGTGAAGATAATTCTCATCAACACTCGTGCTATGCGGCAAGTATACTCTGTTAATATGAGTAACTGATGGCTGTGTGTTGAACGTAACTGTGCTATCAGTCCATGGTGAAGTTATTCTCTCGAGAAAACATGCATTATGTCCGGTGCTTCCAATATTGCCTATTTGGCTTCCGCCAACAGCTCCACTTCCAAATAAATCAAGCCGTGCATCAGCAATCACAGTTCCGGGAGGAATCATTGACAAGTCAAATTGCATCAAACCTCTGCCTGCATTTACTCCACCAGAACCATCCGGTTGAGAAAATGCAGCAAAAAGTTGATCGTGCCCATAATTGGTGTTAACGTCATTAGTGCCGGTACTATAACCTACACTGGCGTCCTGAAAAGGAGTTAGCACATAGTCTTGTGCGTTTGCAAGAGTTGCTAAGAGCAACAAAAAGCTGGTAATTGCGGAAAATTTTTTCATGTGGTTTTATTTTGAATAACAAACCTATTAAATTCCCCCCCCCCCCGCAAAATTTTTTTTTATTAAATTTCCGTAACCCCCAACACGTCCCCCAAACTCGTCCTTGTTTGTAACAAGGATGCAATTGAAGCAGCATTTGTAATGCGAGTGCGAGAGAGTGGTCTAATAAACTTCTTCGTGGGTTCCCCTTCTGGCGCGCGAATGTCGCCGAGCAATGTGCGAGAGCATTCGCGTGCCTCAGATTTACTCAGTTTGTTTGCGAATAATTAATTCCATTTCCGCCAGAAATTTTTTAGTCTGCTTAAGCAGCTCGTTGATTTCATCTTCTGTGTAAGATACAAAATCATTGTAGTCGAAATCGGAACGTGATCGCCCATTCTGGCGCGCGAATGTCGCCGAGCAATGTGTGAGAGCATTCGCGTGCCTCAGATTTACTCAGTTTGTTGGCGAATAATTAATTCCATTTCCACCAGAAATTTTCTTGCTTCTCTTCATACTTTGAACGCATCGCGCCGGATGTCCTTGTAAAGAGAAGTAACTTCATAATCGTCCCATTCATTTTTTGGATAAACAATTATTGCGATAGAAGTCAGGTATTTTAATTCAAGTGGATATACACTCTGCCAAAACATTCGCTTATACTGCAAATCTGCGGGAAAAGAAGTAAGCACTAGAAAATCCCAATCGGATTCATTGTGAAAATCACCTCGTGCTCTCGATCCGAAAAAATAAATTTCTGCAGCAGGATCAACTTGTAACACCGCCCGTTTTACCTCGTGCAATATTTCTTTTTGCGCTTGCATGTTGTAAAGTTAGGAACAATTCTACTTTTTTACCGCTGTTGGTAAGCGCTTCCGGGAGAAGCCCTTGTTGGTCCCCTGCCCAACAAGACAGTGCAGGCACTTTCATTCATTATCAGAAATTGCCAACTGCTCTTTGTAGGTTATCTTCGCGCCCCTGTTTATGCCATCAATTCGAAATATTGCCATCATTGCCCACGTCGATCACGGGAAGACTACGCTCGTCGATAAGATTCTTCATCAGTCAAATCTCTTCAGAGAAAATCAGGAGACAGGCGATCTCATTCTCGACAGCAATCCGCTCGAGCGCGAGCGCGGCATTACCATTCTTGCAAAAAACGTTTCTGTCAGATACGGCGATGTCAAGATCAACATCATCGACACCCCCGGTCACGCTGATTTCGGCGGAGAAGTAGAGCGCGTGCTGAACATGGCTGATGGTGTGCTGCTTCTTGTTGATGCATTCGAAGGTCCGATGCCTCAAACAAGATTTGTTTTGCAGAAAGCATTGGAGCTCGGAAAGAAAGCCATCGTCGTTATCAACAAAGTGGACAAACCGAATTGCCATCCTGATATTGTTCACGATCAGATCTTCGATTTGTTTTTTCATCTGAATGCAACGGAAGAGCAGCTCAACTTCCCTACTCTCTTCGGCTCATCGAAGCAAGGTTGGATGAGTGAAGACTGGAAGAAACCCACTGAAAATTTGATTCCGCTTTTTGAAGCGATCGTGAAACACATTCCTGCGGCACCGCAACTTGAAGGAACTCCGCAAATGCAAATCACTTCCATCGACTATTCATCGTACACAGGAAGAATTGCCATCGGAAGATTGTTGCGCGGTACACTTCGCGAAGGAATGAATGTGAGTTTGGTGAAGCGCGACGGCTCAATCACAAAATCGAAAATCAAAGAGCTTTATTCATTCGAAGGATTGGGAAAGAAAAAAGTGACCGAAGTAATCGCCGGTGACATCTGCGCCATCTTCGGCATCGAAGATTTTGAAATCGGCGACACGGTTGCTGATTTCGAAAACCCCGAAGGACTTAAACCCATTGCAATTGAAGAGCCGACGATGAGCATGCTGTTCACCATCAACAACTCTCCGTTCTTCGGCAAGGAAGGAAAGTTTGTGACGTCACGGCACTTAAGAGAACGACTCGAAAAGGAAACTGAGAAAAATCTTGCGATGAGATTGGAAGACACTGATTCGCCTGACTCCATTCTTGTTTTCGGAAGAGGAATTCTTCATCTCTCCATTCTCATTGAAACCATGCGTCGCGAGGGTTATGAGTTGCAAGTCGGCCAACCGAAAGTAATCGTGAAGCACATTGACGGAGTGAAACATGAGCCGATTGAAGTACTCACGGTGAATGTGCCGCAGGAATTTTCGGGCAAGGTGATTGAAATTGTTTCTGCGCGCAGAGGAGAATTACTTGTAATGGAACCGAAAGGCGATGTGCAGCATCTTGAATTCAATATTCCTTCACGCGGATTAGTTGGTCTCAGAAATAATTTGCTTACAGCAACACAAGGCGAAGCGATCATCGCGCATCGCTTCAAAGCATTTGAGCCGTGGCGCGGAAATATTCCCGGAAGAAATGACGGCGTGCTGATAGCTCTCGAAAAAGGAAGAGTGACAGCGTATGCGCTCGACAACCTGCAGGATCGCGGATCATTCTTTGTTGAACCCGGCGATGAAGTTTACGCAGGGCAGGTCGTTGGTGAACACATTCGCCCGAGTGATCTTGTGGTGAATGTGGTGAAAACAAAAAAGCTCACGAACATGCGCGCATCCGGCAGCGACGATGCTGCCCGCATCGCTCCGAAAATTGAATTCTCTCTCGAAGATTGTCTTGAATTCATTCAGGAAGATGAGTACGTGGAAGTGACGCCCAAATCACTTCGCTTAAGAAAAATTATTCTCGACCATAATGACAGAGCAAGAAGGATGAAAGAGATGGTGGTAGCCGTGTGAAATTATTTCTCCAGATATTGTTTCTCCGGTTCAATCCACAACACCGAATTACCGTTGTGATATTCGTTGTCTTCCATCTGCGGATTATCAGGATCAAGAATCCATTTGCCGTCCACCACATATTTGTAAGTGTATTTTCCTGAGGCGAGATAAACCGGAAGCGTCCACACACCGTTTTTCTTCAGCATGGTGTAACCCGGATCAGCCCAGTTGTTGAAGCTGCCGCTGAGCAAAACTTGTTTTGCATCGGGAAATTTTTTCAGCGTGAATGTGTAATTCGGTTTCACCGCAATCACAGAATTACGATGATCACCATCACCATCAACAACAGGATTATCAGGATCAGTGATCCATTTTCCATCGACGATAAATTTGTATTCATAATTGCCGGGAGCAAGCACATAAGGAATCTCCCACCCCGTGGCAGTTTTCGTCATTGTCAATTCACCGCCGTTCCACCCGTTAAAACTTCCTGCGAGCACAACCACTTTCGCATTGGTGTATCCATTCAGAATAAAATCCGTTGCCTCGCCCAAACTCAAAACTGAATTTGCGTTTCCGTTTCCATCAGGCCGCGCTACTTTGTTGGCCGGATCGAGAACCCAGTTTCCATCCACGATGAATTTATATGTGTGTGTCCCTTCACTCAGGTAAAGATTCAATTCCCATCCGCCATTTACTTTGTGCATGGCCAGTTCATTCTCCTTCCAGTTGTTGAAGCTTCCGGCTACAAAAACTTTTTTCGCATCTTCATAACCTTTCAATCTAAAAGTGTACGTCGGATGAAAGTAAGTGCTGTTGTAATTTCCATAGCCATCTTTCTCCTTCACATTATTATTGGGATCAGAAATCCAGTTGCCGTCTATGATAAACTTGTAGAAATATTTATTTGGAATGAGATGCACGGTCGCCACCCAGCCGCTGTCTGTTTTCTTCATCGGTGTTGACGTAGTACTCCATTCGTTGAAATTTCCGCTGAGGAAAACTGTCTTTGCATTTTGATTTCCGCGTAATACAAAAACGGTTTCATCACTCTTGTTCTCGAAAACTGAAGGCGCTCCCTTGAAACTATTCAATCCGTATTTCACCGGAGCAGGATAACCCGGACTTCCGGGAACGGGCGGAGTGCCGCCGGTTGTGAAGATCGGTTGATGCCCCCAATCAATATTTTTTGAATCCGCTGAAAGAGGCTTAGAAATCTCCGCCACGTTTTTATCCAAATGCTGGAGCGTCCATCCGTCTTTCTTCAGCTGGTAACCGATGTTGGAATAATTGAACAAGCTGTCTTCATTCAAATCGAAATACTGCAAAAGATTTTTGAACTGAGGCTGGTTACGTTTGTCAAACTTCACAATGATCTTGCCATCCTCTTGACGCACAATGTCACCGGCATTCTGCGCGAATGCGAAAAAGGTTGCCGCAAAAGAAAGGAGGGCAGCGACGAAAAATATTTTCAATGTTGTTTTCATTGTCCTTCCTCCTTATAAAAGTACATGGTTAATTCTTTTTTCCTGAAATTAATTATCACTCTGCCGCTCGACAAAAAATCATATCCGAGAATGCCATCAATGTCCGTATTGTAAACTTCGCGCAGACCTGATAGATCAGCGAGAATAACCGGCATTTTTTTGAATGAGTGATTTCCAATCGTCATTTCCCCTAGCTGACCGCTCAACACATCCAGGCGCTGGCTGCTTGTGCCGCCCAGCTCTGCTCTGCTAATAAGACTGAATTGCGAAAGCACTTTATTTCCGATGCTGTTGCTCAACACATTTGTTTCCGCTCCTGAATCAAAACAGAAGCGCAGTTTTTTTCCGGCTACTGTCGAGTTTATGAAAATGATGTTGTTTTCTAACTCTATCGGAACAAGCATATCGGGCGGCGGAGGATCGCCGGAAGAAACCGAAAGTAACTGACCGCTTCCATCCATTCTCGTGAGTCGGAGAATGCTGTGTTGCAAATCAATTTCCATTTCCATCTGTGAAAAAAGATTTGCACCAAGCAATCCAAGAATCTTCACCCCTTTCGCGTCTTCCAGATGTCCGAGGTTCACGACATCGGCATCGAGTGAAGTGTAGTACAATTCATCAATGACCAGTGAATCCACCTGCATGTGATACACCTGGTTGCCACCGCCGGTAATACCTGCCGCAGAAGTTCCATCAGAAAGTTTTCCCTGGCGGAAATACGTTTTGTTCAGCACAAGATGCGGCGCTCCGGTGTCGAGGATAAAATTTCCCTCCATGTCATTGATGCGCGCCTCGATAAGCAAAAGATTCTGCACGCGCTTGATGGGGATCACGAGCGTTGAAAAATTTCCTTTAGGATCGGGCGCCTTTCCATAGTTCGTGCTGAGATAAGAGAGCACATTTAAATCCGGCTGAGAAAAAACTTTCTGGGAAATAATCTGAAAAAGAAAAATAAACACTCCCGCAGCAATTACTTCCGTGAATACATTTCTTTTTCTGTATGAAATCATGGCTTGGCAACTGCAGAATAAGACAACGAAGTTCATCTAAAAGTTACAGCTCCGCAGAATGAATTTCTATGAATCATCAATTCAGGGTTGAACTGCATAATTTTATTTTGAATGGCTTTCCTCCGGCAAATACAATTTCATTCCGCCATTGAGTGAAATATCATCCGCGTGCCCTGAAACTTGCCGGTCATCGCTTACAAAATGAAGATGCATTTTCGTGTCATGCTCAGCGAGCACACGGTATTCTTTGGTGCAATAAAATCCAACGATGGTTGTCTTCACGCTGTCAGCAATTCCTTTGAGCCCGGAGCTTTTCACTTTTTTGTTCGTAACTACCTTGTCATTCGGATCCCAGTCACTCACGCGCCAGTGTATTGAGTTCGCCATTCCTTTGAGCAGAAAAGGAAAAGCAACATCAGGATCGATCTTATTTTCTATTGCCGATCTTAAAACAAATCCTTCGAGATTCTTGTACGTTTTCACTGTGTCAGGAATGGAAATTTCTTTCCATTGTTCAACTTGTGAATACACAAGCAATGTCGCATCAGTATTCCAGGTTGAATCGATGACGACACTTCCGTTTTGCACTGATGAAGTGAAGGGCTTGCCGTCATCAATTACAATGAATCCTTTCAGATTCGTCACCGAGCCGATGGCGAATAAATGCGGATTACCCTGCAAATCTTTGAGTGAAATATGAGTCGTCATGTCGCCTTTTTTAATTAAATCCTCTTCCTGTCCAATCGTTGTTGCATTATAACTTTCAGGAGAATTGCATGAAAGAAGAAACAGAACTAAGTAAAGAACAATTGAAGTTGCAAATCTTTGAATTTTCATGAGGTGTGAATTTTGGCGATGCAAAGTTGAAGAGCAAATTCCTTCAGTTTGCTTAATGAATTGTGAAGTGGGGTAACACTGTTTTTCTTTCTTCAATCTTCTCCGAATATTTTCATGAGTCTGCCTTCAACATTTTTTGCGACTCGTGCCAGCTTTTGCATTTCAAAAATAGCTTCGCGATCGGTTTTACCTTGCTTAGATTTCGGCAAATCGACTTTAGTGACTAATGATCTGTTGCCTTCAAAATGCGAATTCACAAGCTGCGTGATGCTCTCGCTCACGGATTCCGCTTTTGCATCAGGATAGTTTTCGTTGGCCGCGAGATTGAATTCAAGATCAGATTTAGCAAGTTGTTTCATCACTGCTATGGGAGCACGATACTGCTTCTTCGTTTTAATTTTTTCAAACTCGCTGGCAGCCAAATTTTTCAGTTCATCGTTTACTGAGCGAAACCCGAGACGATAGTAAAACCAATATGCTCCTGATTTTATTCCCTCCGAATTATTTTTTCCTATCTGATAGGGTTCAACAATAAATTTTTTCACATTGAAATGATGATGATAAAGCCGGAGTATCTGACAGAACAAATACGATGACTCCCCTCCGCGCAACGCAGGAAAAATATTGATGCCGATCTTAGAATGAAACAGGTAAATCCAGCCGCCGCCGTAAGCGGCCGGAATTCCATTCTTGAATGCCATGTAACCGATGTAGGATTCCAGCGATAATTTCCTCTCAGGAATCATGGGGAAAAGTGCAACATCAATCCCTCTTCCCATATCGAACAATTCCATCTCTTCAATATTTGCAAAAGTAACCGGATCTATTTCGCGCTGATGCATGCATAATGTTATTCGCGCATTAGTGAGCAATGCCTCTTTTTCAGTAATCGGGAGCTTACAAGGTTTGATTTTTTTGTCGCGGATTGTTTTGAGTGAATCAAATTTCTTCAGCAATCCATTTTGATGAAAGAAAATTTTATGACGCCGTGCTCCGGCTCCAGCAAAGGAAGGAACAGATTCATACAGTGAAAGAGAAATAAAAATCTTCAGCGAATTGTAGAGATGATCTCTGACTTCAGGAGAAACTGAAATGTTTCCAAAAAAATTAATCAGCCATTTCAGATCTGAAACCTCGTTGTTTGGCCTGAGATTTCTTATGAGTTGCTCCAGTGAAAATGATTCTTCTCTGAAGCGGTCTGCTTCGGGCTTCAGCAATCCGGTAATGAACGCACTCCGTATTGTTTCTTCATCGGCATCACAGCTGGAAATTGAAATGTGATCCGGAAATTTTTCTTGAAGCCACTTCACCATCTCAAAGCTGAAAGACACATTCAGCATGGAATTAGCAATGCCTGAATTAGTGAGTTGTGTTTTTTTCTTTCTGTTTTTTCCGGTATATATTCTCGTTATACTTTGCGCTACACGGCTCAACTCGCGCAGCGCCCATCGATGAATTATTCTATTTTCTGGATATGCAAGAATGAAAAGCAACATGTTATGATATCGGACAAGCATCGACGGGTCTGTAATGCTGAATTCGGACAGCTTCTTTAATAGCTGCATTTTCGATTTGACTTCTTCTGTACCAAATTGATGCGCTTTCTTTCTCAAGGTTTCAAGCTTCTTTTTCAATTGTACTGTCGCTATAGTTTTCATTTCAAGACAAATGTAATTTCAAAGTGGTTTTGGTTTCGACAGAAATAAAACTGCAGGACGGCAATAAGCAAAAATCAATTCCGAAACAATGAGCGCTGATGAGCGTAATCAGGGATATGAAAAGAATTCTATCAAAATCTATAGCAGCCCTGATATGGGGGCTGATTATTTTCTCTCTTTCATCTTGTGCTTCCGGAGCGAAAACATTTCATACTCCGAAAAAGGAACGGCTTGCTAACGGAGTCTTGTTCTAACTCTGCTCTTGATTTGATTTAAGTTAGATCGGACATAATCCCAAAACCAGCTTTATATCTTGACCATTCTTCTCATCCATTGCTGATGACCTGATGAGACTTTTATCAGATAAATTCCTCTTGGAAAATGGCTTGCATCCAAATTAATTGTCTGCGCAGTGGAAGAAATTTTAATTTCTTGTTGCATGATTTCCTGTCCAAGTGAATTAAGAATTTCAATTGAGCAATCTCCTGATGGTACACTATTCATTGTTAACTCAAATGCATTGGTGGTCGGATTTGGATAAACCATAAGTAAAGATGGTTGCACTGCATCCGCGACATTTGTGGCGCAGGTATTTACAAACACGTCAACCTGCGAAGAGGCAATGCAGCCATATTGATCAGTACCGGTAACAGTATACGTAGTGTTTACCTGGGGATGGGAAATGATCACTGAGCCGCTAATATTATCCGGCAGCCATGAATAATTCTGAGCGCCATTCGCAAACAGAATTACAGAATCACCGAAGCAAATAGTATCAGAAGACGAATAAGCAAATACCTGAACTGAATCGATGTGTACACTAACAGGGAACTTATTGCAGTTACAACCGGATGTGATTTTCCAATCATAAAAGAAATAATAGTAACCGCCAGCTTCATTGATTGCATGAAGCAATGAAACAACACCTGGAACTGCGTACGGATAATTTACACCACTCGTGTTTCTGTAAAGTGAACTGACAGTAGTTCCTGATGCATTTAAATAGTAAAGAGCTCCGCCGGTGACAGGCATACCGAGCGGAACTGCGGTTTTATTGTGCACCTGGGATGACGTCACAGTCATAGAAACCGAATCAACCACAAGGCCAGAAATAACATCTAACAAATTAACTTTAATGTTACCCGTACTATTCGGATATATATAAACTGTATCGAGCACGAAATTGCTAAAAGCATCAAACACAATTCCTGTGGCATATGAAAAACCGTAGTAGCCGCCGCTTCCAATCGATGAACCTGATGCGCCTAAGGAATAATGACTGAGCGTATTTGTACTAAGATAGTATAGGGTGTCACCTGCCACATTCGCAGTAAGTGTATCACCGATTTGAATTGAAAAGGCCGAAGTATCTGATTGAAACCAGAAGACGCTGTCAGGAGATGCAGCAATTAAATCAGTTATGCCGGGTGAACAAATTGTGTCGTTTGCTACACTTACAAAACCATTCAATGCTATTTCCAAAGCATCGGTGGTATCAGCCAAACCCGAATTGATGCATGAGACAATGCAGCGGAAGAACGCAGGATCATTCAACGCGCCGGTGACATATCTGTAGCCGTTGCTTCCCTGGCCATTTGCATTAACCCAGTCACTCATGCCATCGCTCGATTGCTGCCACTGAAACTGAAGCCCGGCAACGCCCGAACTGTAACCAGCAAGATTAAGTATGGTTCCTTCTCCGGGGCATACAGAATTAAACACAGCGTCAATTGTGCCGGCTGAAGGAACATCACTGCAAAGCGGGCCGCCAACATTGGCGATCACAGTGGCCCATGTATTTGTCGGCGTAGTTGCAAACTCCTGAAAAGTCCAGAATGAATTATCAATAGGATCTGTTGCCGTGGTGCTGAAATCACCCCAGCGGTTTCTGCTTCCTCCAAAAGTTTTATAGTAACTCGCTTGTCCGGCTTTAAACATGTTGCCATCTTCAATACCGTTCGCTGTATCGGCAGAAGCATGATAGGAATATTGGGTGCTTACGTACATTGTTGATGAGGAAACATTGTATCCAAGTAATGCGTCACCGTTTTTGTTCGCACTGATGCTTGGATAGTAATAAAAAACACTTCCCTGCGAATCATCGAGGCGGCCGAATTGGGTGAGCGTTTCTGCAGATGGATTTATTTCCCACCAATCAACAGAGGCACGCGTGGGTGACGATGCCGGAAGAAATACATTATGCGTGAACCAAAGTGATCCCTTTGAGTAAACCGGTGTGTTAATTCTTGTGTCGCTTACTTCAAGCTTGTGCGTGCTGCCAAGTTGAGGAGCATTCACGCTGTTTTCATTCCAGGTATGGTTAACACCGATGGTACCGCCTTCGGAATAGGATGGGCTCGACGGAGATCCTGTGATCTTAAAAAGTTTCACATAACCGTAACCGAAACTGTTTCCATTCCAATCTGCAACGATATATTCGGTTCCCAAAATACTATCCATGGTTACCGCCGGGCTTTCACCGAATACCGTACCATCTGTGAAAGTATGAACTGTGGCAGAATTTCCGTCGTAAAGATCGGTGCGGTTGAGCACATAGATCTTGGTGGTCGTGTTACCATTGCTCAGAAAATCATTTCCCGTCAACACGATCCAATTGTTATTAAAGCCAACTTGCGGGTAGTCAAGAAAATCATTTGGATTTCCAATTGCATCAAAATCATAAACAAACCAGTTGCCGTTTGGATCATTGGTTTCTGTAACAGCAATCAATAGCGCACTGTGATTATTGGAATAGAATGCATCCACGCATAATACAAACCGGTGATGGATCACATCAAACGCTACATGCGGGTCAAAAAATCCTGAAGGTGTATTGGCGGAAAAAAAATTATTGATGTCAAGCGAATTTACCAGTGTTCCTGTTTTTGTGTAGATGTCAAATTCCTGATTGGAAGTTTGAAAGAGGAAGTTATCTCCGACTGTCCCACCTACATCAGGCGGAATAATCGAACCATTATCCAGTGTGCCGTTGAATTGAACAGTGGGATCAGGTGATAACGTTCGCAAGGTATTTTCAGGAAGTGTGATAGTAAATTTTTTAGCATCGGAAGGAATTTCACGATTGCGGAACTTGAGTTTTCCTTCCCGGTCCTCTCCCTGCTCAATGAAATGCTGCGGTTTTGGAGGCGATGGATTCATTCGCTGATGATCCGCGAGTTCACTAAAATTGACGACTACCGGAGGAGGAAGTTTGATTGTGCTGTGTGTTACTTGCTGTGCGGAAAGAGAAGCAATGCCGGTGAAAATAATGAAGATCGCCAGCCAGAGGGCCGAGTAGGTTTTCATCAATAACTACAGATTGGTTGGTTCCGGGTAAAAGTAAAACATTGAGTAGAAAACTTGAGTGAAATCTCTACCGAATATAAGAATAGGCATGATGATATTGCCGTTTAATGAGTTGATCTGTCACTTTGAAATTTTTCTACTCAGTAAACGTTTAAATTTTATGCGCCTGGAAAAAATAAAGAGCGCCTTGTTTGGCTTTCTCATAATGGTTTTCATGCTCACGTCCTCGTGTGCAAACACTAAACGTGACTGTCAGGGTCACAAGAAACACCGGATGGCGAACGGGGCCTGGATTTAGAGAATCCTCCGAGCACCTTCCAAATCAAAAAATATTTTCTCATCCACCCAACCTTCTTCACTTACTTCGCGTGATAGAAAGTAAAACTTATCTATCATGAAAAAAACAGCCTTCTTTATTGCCATGATTTTTTCTGTTTCCTTATCGCGTGCGCAGATCTGTCACGCTGACTTTTCGTATTCAGAAAATTACGGAACCGTGTATTTCACGAATTTATCAACTCCGGTTGATAGCATAAACAATTATTCCTGGTCATTTGGTGACGGCGGAACATCTGATCAGTTTAATCCTTATCACGTTTATGCAACTTCAGGACTGTATGCTGTTTGCCTGACGATGACCAACGGTTTCCTGAACTGCTCTTCCACCTTTTGCGATACGATTAATGTTGACACAACAAACGCTAATAATTCATGCAATGCTTCATTCACCTACTCTATTGCAGGCCATGATGTGAATTTTTATAACACTTCCTCATGGGATTCGGGTACGGTAACGTTCCTTTGGAATTTCGGAGACGGAGAAACTTCGTCAGATTTCCAACCATCGCATCACTATAACAACAATGGAAGCTACTATGCTTGTCTCACTATTTCCACTTCGTACGGCTGCAGCAGTTATGAATGCAGTTACATCGAAGTTTTGGATAGCAATTGCAATATCACTTTCACAGTGCAAATTGATGGTAGTAATGTGTCATTTATTCCGAGTAATGCTAACTACGGAATGGGAACATATGACTGGACCTTCGGTGACAACAGTTCCTCCTCTGATATTGCGCCCACGCATCATTACAATTATCCCGGTGCCTACGTAGTGTGTCTTTCTTATAATGATAGCAGTTGCAGTGCGTTTACCTGCGACAGCATTTACATTTCATCAGCCGATAGTTGCTATGCCGAATTCTATTCGGATCAATACAGCAACACGGTGTACTTCCATCCTTTCGCGATCGACTACTCAAAAACTTACACTTGGAATTTTGGTGACGGCAATTCTTCAAGCGATATAAGTCCGAATCATCAATATACTGCTGAAGGAATGTATGAGGTTTGTTTAACGGTTTCAAGTTTTCTCTGTTCGTCCACATTCTGTGATTCAGTTTATTTTTCGAATGACACTACCAACAACAACGGCGGAAATTGCGAAGCCTATTTTGAAGTAAGTTCAATTGACACCGCCGCTTCTACAGTCTGGCTCACTGATTATTCTACAGGCGGTATTTACTTCCACTGGGATTTCGGCGACAGCACTTTTTCCAATGATCAATATCCCACTCATACGTATGCTTCAAACGGAAATTACTACGTCTGCGAAACGATTACCTGCGACAGCAACATGACTTCAACATATTGTGCTTGGGTCGGGCTGGGCGATTCCATTCAGGGAGGAAATGCTGATGTGCGCTCAGGATTTACGCTGAATGTAAAAGCTGATATTACTTCGGGGGTAATTTCAGTTCCATCCGGTCAATCACTTTCATTTTATCCTAATCCTGCATCGGGAACAGTCAATATTGTTTTGCCTGAAAGCGTGAAAGGCAATGCAACGATCATCTTCAAGAATGAAGTTGGGGCGATCGTAATTCAGAAATTAGCTTCAGCTAAAACATATCTGAATGCGATTGACATTCATTCTTTAGATCCCGGATTGTTTCTCATTCAGGTAATTGCCAACGGAAAAAGTTATACCGGCAGCCTGCTGAAGCAATAAAATTTATTTTCAGGGGCAGAGAGCTGATTTTCGTCGGTGCTCTGCCCTTCAGTTCATGGAAATCACCACTGAATTATTGAACCGGTGCCGGAAGAACAACCGGAGAGCGCAGTATGAATTGTACCGCGAGTGCTTTCCTGTGCTGATGAGCATCTGCAGTCGCTATACTGAAAATGAGATTGACGGCCGCGCTATGGTGAATGAAGGTTTTTTAAAAATCATTTTGAATCTCGATAAATATTCTGCGCAAATACCATTTAAAGTGTGGGTGAGAAGAGTCATGATCAATACAATTATCGATCAATTCAGAAGAGAAAAAAAATATCGCGAACATACAGAGCACGTCGAAACGCAGTATTTGCAAATAGTTTCACCGGTTGATGCGGTCTTGCAGCATCAGTATGATGCAGAGGAATTACTGCTGATGATTCGCAAACTTCCACCAATGACGAACCGCGTGTTCAACATGTTTGCTATTGACGGCTATTCTCATTTTGAAATTGCACAGTTGCTTAAAATTTCTCAAGGCACTTCAAAGTGGCATGTAGCAACGGCAAGAAAACTTTTGAGCGAGATGCTGAAGAAGGAAAATCAGTTTTCAATAAAAATGAAAAACGGATGAATTCGGAACATCCTATAGATGATTTGTTCAGGAAAGAGCTGGAGCACCGCGAGCCGGAATTCAGAGAAGAATTCTGGAAAGATGCAGAAAAGGTTCTTGACAAAAACCCGCAGACTTCCGCAGGAAAATCCTGGTGGAGGTGGTTTGGAGCAAGCGCTGTCATTGTAACAATTGCGGGTTTGGCCGGATATTATTTTGGAGCAAACCATTCGATCATCAATCATTCACGGTTTCAGGAAACTTCAAGGCAGAATATTTCACCGCAAAAAAATCCATCGTCATCGCCTGAAAACAAGAGACAGGAAAATTCCATGATTGATTCAGCATGGATGGCTTCGGATGCTGCAAGCACCCAATTACAAATTCAAATTGCATCATCCGGGAAGGATTCTTCTACGCGTGTATCCAGGGAAAATCAGAATTCAAGCTTTGCCTCCTCTGTCAGACCTCATTCTGAGAAATCTGTTTCAGAAGACAAAAATTCAACTGTGCTAAAGACTCAATACGAAATACAGTCGAATGAATCACCGGAGAAATCTAATGCCCAAACTGAGAGTAAGACGAAGCCGGAAGCTTTTCCGGATGATTTAGTGAACGGCGAGAATGAGCGGCGGGGTTCAGGTGAGCAGGCCGGCAAAAATATTTTGCTCCCTCAGAATCAAAATTCAGAGAATGCTTTACAGCTCAACGAGAATTCTTCCCTAGCTAATTCAGCTATGAACTTTTCTTTCATGGAGCATCTCGAATTTCCTGAATCGAAATTATCATTCGAGTCTGCCACTCCTTCTATAATTAATTTCAATCCATCTTCTGTGAATCCGCAGAAGAAAAATCATTGGTCGCCGCTTAAGTCAATTGAATTCTCGCTTGATGGCGGAGCCACGATAGTTTCAGCTCCCTCGATAAGCAGTCATGAATTGGGCTATGAATGGAATGGTCTGCTGCAATACCGGGTGAACAACTTTGTTATTGGTGCCGGCATCGGGCAGTTTTCAGTGAAAGAACATTTTTCAGTGTCGAGCCAGGATATTATCGACAGCTCATTCACTATTCCAGTTGCCACGTATGATACATTGCTCGTGATCGATTCCATTTTGATCGATTCAAATTTTTACCATTACATCTACGACACAACCTATCACATCACGGCAGATACAAGCTATCAGCAAATCACTACGCATGATACAGTTAAAACAAAAAAGACGTACACATCCACCGGTCGATATCTTGAATTGCCTGTCGTGTTCAGTTATCGCTTCTATGGTTTAGGATTGCGATGGCAAATAAGTGCAGGCGCATCATACGGGTGGTACAGTGGCGGACTTAGATATGCATTAAATTCAGAAGGACAAGTGATTTCATTCAAGCCACCGCCGGTGATAAGCATCTTGGGAAGAGTGTATGCACAATATCCGTTCAGCAGAAAGTTTTATTTACAGGGATATGCAGGATTGAGATACGTGATCGGCCTGAAGTCTGATTATCCCGTAAACAATTACCTGATTTATTCTCTTGGTGCCGGATTACTATATCAATTCTGAAAACTTTGGTTATTAGTTCAAGCCGCTTCTAAATTTGTCTTATATATATTTCATGGACAGAATTGAATTGGTTCGTAGCGACATCACTAAAATAAAAGCAGACGCCATTGTAAATGCAGCCAACAGTTCACTGATGGGCGGAGGTGGTGTTGATGGTGCGATTCACCGTGCAGGAGGAAAAAGAATTCTGAAAGAATGTATGGAATATGTTTCGAAAAACGGAAGACTTCCAACCGGTGAAGCAATGATCACCACGGGTGGAAATCTCGCTGCAAAATTTGTGATTCACACAGTCGGACCGGTTTGGAATGGAGGAAGGAATCGCGAGGAAGAATTATTGGCGAATGCGTATCAAAATTCTCTTCAGCTTGCAGCAGAAAAAAATTTGAAGACAATTGCTTTTCCAAATATCAGCACCGGCGTTTATCATTTTCCGAAAGAAAGAGCAGCAGAGATTGCGGTGAAAACTGTGAAAGATTTTCTTTTGAGAAATTCTGGAATTCAGAAAGTGTATTTCGTTTGTTTTGATGAAGAGAATTTTGAACTCTTTCAATCGCTGCTTTCTGACTGAAGAAATTTCAAATTCCTTTTTATCCCTTCAAACTTTGCTCTTTTAAGCGGAGAATCTTTAAAAAGTTTTTTGAAAACATCTTCAGTGATTTCTTCCCAATCATTTTTCCTCATTGACAATAATTCGGCAGAAGGAAGAAACTGTTTTTCACTGTGCGGCTTTGAAAAACGATTCCACGGACAAACATCCTGGCAGATGTCGCAACCAAACATCCACCCTTCAAATTTTCCTTTCACGTCGTTTGGTATTTCCTCTCTAAGTTCAATTGTGAAATAGGAAATGCATTGGTGAGCGTCAATCACTTTATCAGGAAGAATCGCATCGGTGGGACAAGCATCAATGCAGGCGGTGCACGTTCCGCAGTAATCATTGACCGGGGAATCATTGTCAAGTTCGAGATCGAGAATAATCTCAGCCAGGAAGAAATATGAACCTGATTCTTTGTTGATGAGATTTCCATTCTTCCCGATCCACCCTACTCCGCTTTTTGCAGCCCAACTTCTCTCAAGCACCGGAGCAGAATCAATGAAGACCCGTCCATTCACCTCGCCAACTTTTTCCTGAATGAAATGAAGCAACTCATACAACTTTTCCCTGATCACGAAATGATAATCTTTCCCGAAGGCATACATCGAAATCTTCGGTGGTTGCCGGTTCAGTGAAGTTGCATCGTAGTAATAATTATAGAGAAGAGAAACCACTGACTTCGCACCATGAACAAGTTTCGCAGGATCAATTCGCAGGTCGAAATGATTTTCCATGTAATGCATCTTGCCATGCATTCCTCTGTGAAGCCATTCTTCTAATCTCTTTGCATCGTCATCGAGTTTTTGAGCTTTGGAAATTCCGCAGTAGGAAAAGCCAAGTCGCGAGGCTTCTTGTTTAATGAGAGCCGTATGTTGGGCGGAGTTCACTTAAAACAAAGATCGCTCATTGCACCTTTGCTTGCTTGCTATGAACGAATGGGAGCCAACCGATGCTTCATGACCTGAATAAACTCTTCATCGCCGGAGAAAGAGCGATTGAGATTGAGCGCGTGCTTGGCAAGCGCCTGATATTTCTTTCTCATCAGCAGCCAAAACACTGTGAGATAACCGATCCCGGTAAACACGATCGCTTTGTTCGATACATATTCATTCATGTGCTCCTGAAAAAATTCGGGGTGCTGCGTCCAGTGCATGCCCATCCGTATATGATGAGAGATGTGATAGCCATCATTCCAGCATTTGTGATTGTATTTTGTATTCACGCAGGTGATTGAATTCTTGTACGCATTGCCCGGATCTTCCGGTGCTACAAACGCATGCTGTGTCCAGTTGCCGAGCATCATAATGAATCTTGAAATGATGAATGGAAGTATGAAAACGACAAGTGTTGCAGGAAAATTGACAAAAGACAATCCCACGCAAAGCGCGATGAATAAAAATTCTCCTGTGAGACAATTTACGATGAGATTATTTCTTTGCTTAGAGCTGAAATAATTCATCAGGCGAAACATGCCGAAAAACAAAAAATCAAAAAAGTAAATCAGAAAATCACCAAAGCTGTCGCGCTTATATTTCATGGTTGAGCTGCGATCTTCTTCAAGATTATTTTCCAAATGATGCATCCACACGTGATGACTGTAGTAGGTTTCAGGAGTTTGACCGAAGAACGGCCCAATCACCCAGGGCAAATAATGATTCAGCACATCATAATTCGACTTAAAAAATTTCCTGTGGGATGTGCAATGAAGCATTAATCCGAAAGGTCCTTTGAAAATAAAATTGTTGAAAGTAAAATAGGCTGCAGCAATAATCCACCAGCTAATTCCTTTCACGAACGGCAGATACAAAGCAATGCCGAGAGGAAGCATCATGAAAGTGATCTTAAGGGTTAGATAGATAAAAGGAAGGTCCCGCTTGTCATTCAGCAAGCGGTAAAAGAATCGATTAAGCAAGTTTTCTTTGGGAGGGACATATGTTGGATCAGTCAGTTCCTTAAGTTCCGTCATTCTGGTGGTACGTTTCTTATACGCTTGCAATATACATTTTTAGTGTCAAGCTGTTTAAAATAATTTCAAGTTGATTTAACGATTGGGTTTGGCAGTTATTCACCGGTTGATCTTTACGGGTTCCTGAAAGAATGAAGCCCCGTGCACGGGGCTTCATTCCAAAAGAATTAAATGACCTCTTATGCTAATTTCACATTGATCGCATTTAAACCTTTTTTGCCCTGGGTTACATCAAACGTCACACTGTCTCCTTCGCGCACGTCCTGGGTTAAGCCACTAACATGAACAAAAATGTCCTGTCCGGTGGCGTCGTCTTTAATGAATCCAAATCCCTTTGAGGAGTTGAAGAACTTTACTTTACCTTTTTTCATTTTACTGTAAACATTTTTGAGTGAGCCGCAAATGTACGCTATTCTCTTTGCAGATAAATTTTTCTTTTTACCTCTTCCGGATTCTTCTCTTGTAATAAGCACACACTTTATTCATGGGGCATTCCGGACATTTCGGATTCGTTGGCCGGCAAATTTCTCTCCCAAGAAATGACATAGCCATGCCCGCATCCCGGGCTTTCGGGGGCACAGCACTCATGATCTGCCGTTCTATTTTCTTTGGATCGGTTCCTGATGCAATTCCTAATCTTGGTGCAACCCGGACAACGTGAAGGTCGACAATCACTCCTTCCGGCTTCTCTCCTGCTTCGCGTCGAATTACGTTCGCTGATTTTCTTCCGATGCCAGGAAGAGAGGTGAGTTCTTCCATCGAGAGTGGAATATTTTTATCCGACTTTATCTGTTGCGCTATCTTGATGAGCCACCTGGTTTTATTTCCAAAGTTGCGCACCTTGCGCAGATAAGGATGGAGTGAATCTTCATCGGCACGCGCAAGCGCTTCCATATTTGGAAATGCATGAAAGAATTCAGGAGCAAGCTGATTGATGTGTTTGTCCGAATCCTGCGCTGAAAGAATTACCGCTATCATGAGTTGATAGGTGTTCTGGTAGTGAAGCGGATGCTTCTTCCTTTTATATTTTTTCAGAAGGGGCTGAACAGCATCACCCCAATTGACTTTTGACGGCATAGAAAAACTGATTTATTATTTGCAGATAGACAAATGACCTGCAAACTTATTCGCCATACTTCACCAGCATCGTCGCTTCCTGCGTTACCGTTTTATTGTCATCATCAAGATAGCTGAGTTTCACTTTCGTTTCACCGTTGGCCTGCAATTCGAATTGAGCAGCAGACTGCCCCATTTGATTTTCGAATGTGTTGTTGCCTTTATAATAAAGTCCTTCGTAAATCTGTCCGTTGTATTTGAAGAAAAGCACGTTTCCCTCTCTGAAAAATTCCATCCGATCATCTTTTCCTGCATCATAAACGCCAAGCAATTTGTTGAATGAAGCATCATCAAGCGGAAATGCTTTTTGCATCACGACGTTGAACATGACTACATCTTCATTCTTCGAATTCTTTGTTATGTCAAGAATTCTGTTCACCGAAAGCGGAGAAGAGGAACTGGCATCTTCCGGAATGTGTGAATCGCCTTTGAAATAAACCTGCGTGATCAAATCCTGATCGCCCTGCTCTCCTGCAATTCGCATATGAATGTGCGCCGGGCGATATTTCGTTTTCTCATCGTTGGTCGGATAGGGAATGGGTTTGGTGGTAATGAAATGATAAGCTCCATCGTCACCTGTTTTTACGGCACCGCGATAAACGTAATCATCGGAAGTGTTGTCGTAATGACCTTCTGAATTGCATTGCCAAACTTCAACCAAACAATTTTTGAAAGGAGTTTTTCCATCGTCTCTGTAAACGATTCCTGAAAAATTCAGCGGCGTTCCTTTGAAGTCGGGTGGATTGATGTTTGTTCTCATCGGCGCGCCGGGGCGATAGAATGGCCCGAGTATGTCGGTTGTCGTCGGTGTGTCTCCTTCTGCTTTTCCGTTCACCCATTTAATATTTCCGAATACCCCGACAGCGGCTGCAACTATTGAAGCATTCCTGACAAATGTTCTGCGTTTCATAAATCGAATGGTTTAGTTTAGTTAAAGGTAGATTTTTTGCTGACGTTCAGATTTCTTCTGAGGAAACTCATCGAGTCTCGATTGATACCGTTTCCAAATCAAATTTGTTAAGTTCTTCTCTCATCTTCTTATGCCGCGCACTGAATATTCTTCGAACAGTAACTAACAATGCGGCAACAATCACATAAACTATTGTCAACGCACCGGGGTTATCCTGAAATTTAGTGATGGAAATGAAAATGGCAACGAAGAGAAGAGAGATCATTACAATCGGGAACAAACTTTGTTCCCGCAGAATTTTCTTTTCAGTTTCTGATACAGGCTTGCAGATATCCTTACCCTTCCCGAGCAAATAGAGATACAGAATGAAATGAGTGAGCGTGGTGAAGAAAATATTTGCGAAATAGATTACGGGGGCCACGGGGAAAAAATCAACTGAAAAATTCATCATGCTTGATACGCTGAAAGGAAAAAGAACAATGAAAAACAGAAACAAAAGATTGAGCGAGATAAAAGTGCGGTTGAAATCTACCAGCAGGCCGCAAAGTTTAAGATGCTTGTACCAATACAATCCAATAAAAAAGAAACTAACTGAAAGAGCAATGAAATTTTTTATGAGCGGCGAAAGCGAATTCCAAATTTCATCCGCTGATTCAGTTTTATCAATGTGGGGAAGTTTCAGTTCGAGCACCATCAACGTAATGGCGATGGCGAACACGGCGTCGCTGAACAGAATCACACGGTCCAGCTGAAACTCATGATGAATTTCTGATTCGAGTTTTTTGACTTCGTTGTCCTTCATCAAAAAAAATATTTGCGGATGAAGATATTGAATGAACAGAAATTAGAGGTGCCTGAATCTTAAGCGAAAAATTAACGCTACCAGTGAACATTTCCGAAAATTATCCTGGAAAATATTTCGGGGGAGCAGGTGATTACTTTGTGACTTGTTCGAGTACTGTGAGCATCGCGCGTGGCTTCTCCCCTTCGGGGAGATTGAGAGGGGCTAAAAACTTTCCGAAAATTATTCTCGAAAATATTTCGGAGGAGCAGGAGATTACTTCGTGACTTGTTCGAGTATTGTGAGCATCCCGCGTGGCTTCTCCCCTTCGGGGAGATTGAGAGGGGCTAAAAACTTTCCGAAAATTATTCTCGAAACTATTTCGAAGGAGCAGGTGATTACAGTGTGCACTACTGTAAACTCTCCGCCAAAATTTCCTCTAACTCCTTCTCTCCCCGCATCCTCGTCACACTTTTCCCCTCTTATTTTCATTCTTATCTTTACACCGTAAAATTACTTTCATGAATCCGACATCAGAAAAACTCAGCAATCTTCAATTGGAGTTGCTGAAAGTTTTTTCGCGCGACATCAACGAGGAAGAGCTCAAAGACATTCGCCGGATGCTCGCGCGTTACTTCATGAATCGCGCTGTGAAGAATGCTGATGAGATATGGAATCAGCGCGGCTACTCTAAAGAGCTAATGGAAAAATGGCTCCGTGAAGAATCATGATCCGGGTTGTTATTGATACCAACGTCTGGATTTCATCTTTGTCAAAATTCTCCGAAAGTCATTGGCTGATTGAATCATTCCTGAATGAAGAATTCACACTCGCAGTTACCACCGAAATTCTTTTGGAATATAAAGAGAAGCTGAAAGAAAAATATTCCCACCGAACTGCAGAAGATTTTCTTGAGGCGATGACTGTAGCACTGAACGTTGAAATGATCACGTTGCACTTTCAGTGGCATCTGATTCCGGATTCGGATGATAACAAGTTTGCAGACTGTGCAATTGCTGCCGGTGCTGATTTTCTGGTTACAGAAGATCACGACTTTGACGTGCTGAAACAGTCTGACTTTCCACGAATGAGAGTGCTTACGCTTCGCGATTTCAAAAGCGAAATTTTTCCAAGAACAGAATAATCTGTCAGGATTTGGGGAACTGTACAGGAACATTCGTCACACTCTTCCCCCTCATTTTCATTCTTGTCAGGAAAACATCCCGCTCAACCTTATGGCGAAATTCTTGATGTTCTATGCGTCATTGTGAGTAGGAACGACGAAGCAACTTCTCTTTTGAGCGAAGCGAGAAAATCTCCCAGACCTTGTCATAATTTCGTGGAGATTGCTTCGTCCCGCGAAAAGCGTGACTCGCAATGACGAAAAACTGATACCATGAACTTAAACAACTTCACCATAAAATCACAGGAAGCGATTCAGAAAGCGCAGGAGCTTTCCTTCGCCAACCAGAATGCTCAGATTGAAACATCGCACTTGCTCAAGGGGCTTTTGCTCGTGGATGAAAACGTCGTGCAATTTCTGCTGAAGAAAATCGGCGTGAACACATCGCAGCTTGAAACGCGATTGGATGAACTGCTTGCGAAGCTTCCGAAAGTTTCCAACGCACAACAGCAATATCTCAGCAACGATGCGAACCAGGCCTTGCTGAAAGCGCAGAGCTATCTCAAAGAATTCAAAGACGATTTCGTTTCCGTCGAGCATCTGCTGCTTGCATTGCAGAATGGTAAGGACGACACTGCCAAACTTCTGAAAGAACTTGGCGTGAGTGAAAAGGAATTGAAGCTCGCCATCGCCGATCTGCGCAAAGGAAGAAAGGTGACGGACCAGGGCGCGGAGTCATCGTACAATGCGCTGAACAAATATGCGCGCAACCTGAACGAAGCCGCGCGCTCCGGCAAGCTCGATCCTGTGATCGGTCGCGATGAAGAGATTCGCCGCGTGCTGCACATTCTTTCGCGCCGCACGAAAAATAATCCCGTGCTCGTCGGCGAGCCGGGCGTGGGTAAGACTGCTATTGCTGAAGGTATCGCCCACCGCATCGTGAACGGCGACGTTCCTGAAAACCTGAAATCGAAAACCATCTACGCGCTCGACACAGGTGCACTCATCGCCGGCGCGAAGTACAGAGGAGAATTTGAAGAGCGGTTGAAAGCCGTGGTGAAAGAAATCACCGACGCAAACGGCGAATTCATTTTGTTCATTGATGAGATTCACACGCTCGTGGGCGCAGGCGCGACAGAAGGCGCGATGGATGCAGCAAATATTTTGAAGCCCGCACTTGCGCGTGGCGATCTTCGAACAGTTGGAGCAACCACATTGAATGAGTACCAGAAATATTTCGAGAAAGACAAAGCGCTCGAGCGCCGTTTTCAGAAAGTGATGATTGATGAGCCGAGTGAGGAAGATGCGATTTCCATTCTGCGCGGATTGAAAGAGCGCTACGAAACGCATCACAAGGTGCGCATCAAAGATGAAGCGATCATTTCTTCGGTGGAACTTTCATCGCGCTACATCAGCGACCGTTTTCTTCCCGACAAAGCGATTGATCTGATTGATGAAGCCGCCGCGAAGTTGCGTTTGCAAATGGATTCTGTTCCGGAAGAATTGGATGAGATTGAAAGAAGAATCCGTCAGTTGGAAATTGAACGCGAAGCCATCAAGCGCGAGAACGACAAGAAGAAACTAAAAGAGCTGAATGAAGAGATCGCCAATTTTTCTGAAGAAAGAAATCAACTGAAAGCAAAGTGGCAGAGTGAAAAACAAGTTGCGGAAAATGTTCAGGACACGAAGCAGCAGATTGAAGATTTCAAATTGCAGGCAGAGCAGGCAGAGCGCATCGGTGATTACGGAAAAGTAGCCGAGCTGCGCTATGGAAAAATCAAAGAAGCAGAAACGAAGCTGAAAGATTTCGAGAAGCAACTCAAAGAGATCAACAAGGGTTCGCGTATGCTGAAGGAAGAAGTGGATGCAGAAGATATTGCAGAGATCGTTTCGAAGTGGACGGGCATTCCAGTTTCGAAAATGTTGCAGAGTGAAAAAGAAAAGCTGCTGCATCTCGAAGAAGAATTGCACAAGCGCGTGGTCGGGCAGGATGAAGCGATAGTCGCCGTAAGCGATGCGATCCGCCGCAACCGCGCAGGACTCAGCGATCCGAAGCGACCGATTGGCTCATTCATTTTTCTCGGCACCACCGGCGTCGGAAAAACGGAGCTGGCGAAAGCGCTCGCTGAAGTGATGTTCAATGATGAGTCGCTGATGGTGCGCATTGACATGAGCGAATACCAGGAGCGCCATGCCGTGTCGCGGTTGATTGGTGCGCCGCCCGGTTATGTCGGCTATGATGAAGGCGGCCAACTCACCGAAGCCGTTCGCCGCAAACCGTACTCGGTGATTCTCCTCGATGAATTCGAGAAGGCGCATCCCGATGTGTTCAACATTTTGCTGCAGGTGCTCGACGATGGTCGTCTCACCGACAACAAAGGTCGCGTGGTGAATTTCAAGAACACGATCATCATCATGACGTCGAACTTCGGTGGTGATATCATTCAGCGAAATTTCGCTGATGTGAATGAAAACAATAAGCAGGGCATCATGGAGACGACGAAGATTGAAGTGATGGATCAACTGAAGAAATCAGTGCGACCGGAATTCCTCAACCGCATTGACGACATCATTCTCTTTGCGCCGCTGATGGAAAATGAAATCGAACAGATTGTGCGCGTACAACTGAAATCACTCGAGAAAATGCTCGCGAAGAACAATATTAGGATTGAAGTGAAAGACGAAGCAGTGAAAGCATTAGCTGATGAGGGCTTCGATCCGCAGTTCGGTGCTCGTCCTCTCAAGAGAGTGATTCAAAAAGATATTGTGAATGAACTAAGCAAGCGCATTCTCGCCGGAAACATCGAGAGCGATCAGAAGATTGTAATTGATGCGGTGGATGGAGAGATCGTGTTCTGGAATCCGAAGAAACAAAAAGTGGAAGCGTAACAACTCGACGTCATTGCGAGGAGCGCTTTTCGCGCGACGAAGCAATCCCCAACACTTATGACAAAGCCGACTAAATTCACACAATGAAACGCGGCGGTTACGTTTACATCCTGACCAACAAGCATCACACAACTCTTTACACTGGAGTGACCTCCGAATTGCAATCGCGAGTTAATCAGCACAAGTCGAAAGAATTTCCTAATGGCTTTACTTCGAAATACAATTGTGATAAGCTCGTTTACTTCAATGGATTTTCTTCCATTGAAGAAGCAATTGCAGAGGAGAAAAGAATCAAAGGCGGATCACGTCAGGACAAAATTGATTTGATCAATAAGATGAATCCAAAGTGGGAAGATTTGAGTGGTGATGTAGAAGAATGAAAAGGGTCTTGCCATGAATCGTGGGGATTGCTTCGCCCCGATGAAAAATCGGGGCGAAGCAATGACGCCCGGTTCATCGTCATTGCGAGGAGGAACGACGAAGCAATCCCCTCGAATAAAGTGCTCACCTAGTGTTGGGGATTGCTTCGTCGGCTCTCACACAATGCTCGCGCTTCACTCCTTGCAATGACGGCAAAGGCGAACTTTCGAAGCGCATCCTCGCCGGGAACATCGAGAGCGACCAGAAGATTGTGATAGATGCGGTTGATGGAGAGGTTGTGTTCTGGAATCCGAAGGAGAAAAATGTGGATACTTGATAGTCGTTACTGCTTCAGAATTTTTTCTACAGAAATGTCATTCACAGTTATCAAATATACTCCAGGAGAATACATTGACACATCGAGTTTGAGACTGCTGCTAGTTGCTTCTTCCGTGCTAATTACTCGTCCGGAAAGATCAGCGATTTTAATGATGCTCTTCTCTCGTAAGTTTGAAATATAAAGCGTGTTCTCTGTTGGATTAGGAAAAACTTTGAGTGTGCTATTTTCAATATCATGAACTCCATTGATCAAGTCTTTAGTAGCCCAATCATAAATCGTTATTGAAGGATCACCTTGTACAACTGTTGATTTCATCCTTATCCATCCATATGTTGTATCCATTTGCCCTGTAACTGTATCGGTGTAGCTTCTTGCTCGAAATGCGAGAAAAGAAACTCCTGAACTATCCCAAGGAAGAATGCCGCCACCATTATTATTATTAAAGGAAAGGTAATTAATGTATGGATAGAATTCGTTCTTCCATGAGCTGTTAAATTGCGCGAGATCTTGCGGAATGTTTATACCTTCTGGTAGGGGTGTGACATACAAGCTCTGGTCAGGACCTGAACAAGCAACATCAAGAATAAAGGGATTTAAACCATATAGATCTGCACACTTTGCGGTATCGCAATAGAGTGCCGAAGTATCCTTGCACTCATAATAGAAAACTTCAAATCCAATATAGACTGGCCAACTTGTTAAATAAAGATAGAATTTTCTGTCGCTTAATTCACCAAACTGAGGAACACCGACTGAAATTGTTGTGTCAGGAATATCTGTATAAAAGCAATCGGTTGTTTGCCCTGTTATGATACTGGCCTGTTCTCTAGAAGAGATAGGAAGAAGCAATAGAAAGAGGAATGGAAAGAGCAAATAGAGTTGATTTCTCATAGAGTAAAGTTAACTTTATTTCAAGCACATTTCTAAGAATTTTCTCCTCCGAAAATTACCAAATCAAATTTTCAAGCAGCAAAATTTTTTGAAGTGAATGAGCGCAACAAGCAGGGCAACATGGAGACGACGAAGATTGAAGTGATGCCTGTCCCACTTTTTCCATCGGAGATCAGCTGAAGAAATCAGTGCGTCCGGAATTCCTCAACCGCATTAATCTTGTTACCTTTGGTTTCTATTCTAATAAATCATGATTGTAACCGTGAGAAAAAATTCGCGCGCTGACAAGATTCAATCTGACCTGAAAAAACTTTCAGGGCGAAATAAAACTTCCCGCAAAAAACGACTTGCTGATTTCTACGGCAAGCTTAAGGGCGTGTATGGAGATGGCTTAGAATATCAAAAGCAACAGCGCAGTGAATGGAAATAGATTTCTCGCTGACACCAATGCTTTCATCTATCTGCTGAATCAGGAACAGATTCTTAAGCCATTCATTGATTCCACCTGGGTTTATACTTTCATCACAGAGATCGAATTACTCGGCAAACCGAATTTGAATAAGAGTGAAGAAAAGTTGGTGAGAGAGCTGTTATCTGTTGCCGAAAAACTTCAGCACAACGATTTGATTACTGAAATGACGATTCGGCTCAAACAAAAACACAAGATGAAATTGCCCGATGCGATTATCGCGGCATCATCTCAATTTCTGAACATCCCTTTGCTTACCGCGGACAAAGAATATTCAAAGGTCAAAGAGCTTGATATTGTGCTAATCGAAGTTCAAAGTTGATTTCTCCTCCGAAAAATTAGCAAATTAATTTTACGCAACGAAATTTTTTTGAAGTGAATGAGCGCAACAAGCAGGGCATCATTGCTTGTCCCGATAAAATCGGGAGAGACGACGAAGATTGAAGTGATGTTCTCACTCCCTTTCAATTCAGTATCTTTGAGAAAATTTCATCCATGATTGCCACATATCGTTTGAATGTGAATGAGCTTTCGGAAAAGTTGCTGGAGACAATCCGTAAGTCATTTCCCAACAAGGAAATTGAAATTATCGTGCTTGAACAGGATGCAGATGTATACCTGCGAAGCAGTCCTGCCAATGAAATTCGCATCAACGAAGCCATTCAACGCATTGAGAAAGGCGAGGACCTTATTACTGTTGATCCCACCAAACTCTGATCAATGCGCGTTGTCCAATTCGACAAAGCTGCTTTTGAAGACTACCAAAACTGGATTAAGGAAAATCCAAAACTTGCTTTTCGCATTGGCGAATTAATCAAAGACATCCTACGTGAACCGTTTCAAGGTATCGGCAAGCCTGAAGCGCTAAAGCATAACTGGAAAGGATATTGGTCAAGAAGAATCACTGATGAACATCGCCTCGTTTACAAGGTAACAACAGATGCAATTATAATTGCGGCATGCAGGCAACATTATTAGCCAACTACCAATTCAAATTTTCAAGCAGCAAAAGTCTTTTGAAGTGAATGAGCGCAATAAACAGGATTCTTCACTTCATCCGAACCGAACTCAATTCCACGTCTTTTACTTTTCCTTTCAGGTGAATAGAACCGACTGATTTGGCTTCATAGATTGAGACGGGGGGAAAACTTCTGAGCAGCTCATTTGAAATCAGCAATTCGCTCTTGAGTTCTTTGCACATGCTCTGAATGCGTGATGCAGTGTTCACCACATCGCCGGAGTAACTGATGTCGCGCTTGATGATTCCTATTTCACCCACCACCACTTTTCCGCAATGAATGCCCGCTTTGAATCCGGGCACCACACCGTATTTTTTCTGATACCTCTCCCGCTTTTTTTCAACTTCCTTCTTCATGTCGAAAAAGCAATCAATGCACTGCAGGTCTCTTTCATCTCCGTAATATTTCCACACAATGATAATTCCATCGCCGAGGTATTGATAGATCTCGCCACCGGAGTTAAGAATAGAATAGGTGATGTTGCCAAAATAATTTCTCAGGAACTGATGGTAGCGTTCATCGCTCAGCGTTTCTGCGATGGTCGTTGAATCATTCAGGTCGGCAAACATGAAAATCCTGTTTTCAATCTTGGGAGTGTTATAAGTGCCTCTGATAATTTTCCAAAGTACTCCCGGCCCGAACTTGTTTGAAACCTGAAGCATGAGTTGCTGCATGGCGACTAAGGGAATAATTATAAAGTACACCGGATCGGCTATATGAAATGTATCTCTAAACACCTTCATGCTTTCGGGGCTGGTCACCGGCATGCCTGTTTGTTGCGCCGCATAGATGAGGTAGTACGGCACCCTGATGATCGTCATTACAGTAATTACGATGACGAGAAGAATGATCATTGAATAGCCATATGACCTTTCGCTCAACCGATCCTGCAGGTAGTATACCATGAATGCGCCGATCAATGCTCCGGCAATGAACGCACCTGTAAGATTCAGCACTACGTAATGCATCAATGAAATGCTTGGAGAAATCTTTTCTGCAATCGCCTCGTGCCTCATAGAAATATCATAAAGAATCGAGAGCACTGTGGCCAGAAGTGTAGTGGCGGTAACTGCCAGCCATTGACGTAATCTTATTGCGCGTCTTCCTTTCATGATTAAAATAATTCGGGATGCAATCTAAATCACTCTCCTGTTTGAGCGGGATTCAATGTCCACATTTTTTCTCCGTTGCTGATCTGCTGACCAACAATTAAGAGAAAGCAATTCCTTCTCCTCCGAAAATTACCAAATCAAATTTTCAGGCAGCAAATTTTTTAAGAAGGAAGCTGAGGGCAATTATTTCCCTCTCCTCATCGAGGCCGTAGTCTTCTCAATGAAAAATATTCCGTCGTAGTCTGTTTTGAGCAATACCGGGTCCTCAGAGAAAGTCATAAATCCTACATCATCGTAGCGGGTACTGATGGAGCGTGCGACCTGCAGGCGATTCATCCAGTCAGTAACAGCAGCAGGTTTGTTGGTTGCACGCAAATCAAGAAAGAACATTGGCAGGTTCGCCGACACGAAATAGTGTTCGATATTTTCCTGTGGAGCAGCCGGCACGCTGAAATCTCTGAACTTGCTTTCATCAGAAGGATTGGCTGCAGAGAGCGGTTCACCGGCTTTATACTTGAGTGCATTGAAAGAACCGTGGTCAAAGAAAAATCCGACGGAGTAATATTTATCTCCAAGAAGGTGCTTCAGGTAATAACCCGTTTGCTTTGCATGTACTTCTTCGCCACCTGCGCCCACATGGCCGTTATGCGCCCATACAACCACACGCGAGCCGCTTTTCTGAAAATTTAAAATCATCTGTGTGTTCAATGCCATGCTCGAATCGCGTACACGCGGACTTTGCTCTCCCGCGTTCGCCATGGCAACCTGCTCCAGCAACATCTGCGATTCAATGAATGCGTGACTGAACATTTCCTCTCCTGATTTTTTTACGAGAGAATTTTTATTCTTAGAAAGAAAATCACGGATCGATTTGTATTTCGGTTCCATCGTGATAAAAGAATCATTGCTGATGGTATTGAAACCGGAGAGAATCTGGTTCACATTCGCAGCCATCTCAGGAGCATACTTGTCGAAATACATTTGTAAACTGTCGGGAAGATTCGGATCAATTAAATCCATTCCGTAAAATCTGATTTTCTTTTCTGCGGGAGCCGTTTGATTGTAGGTGCGCATCCATTCAATCATGTCAGTCATTTCCTTTGTTTTCCATACAGCGTGCATGAGATTCATCACTGAATCGATACTTCCTTTTCCACTTACCACATATTGATTGATCGCAAGCCCTTCGGTAAATCCATCTTCGAAGACAATAGCAGTGTAATTCATTTCCTAATTTAAGAACTGCAGCATGCGATGCTTGAATCTGAAAAATTCACTCGTGCCATGAGTGGTTTCACCGAGACCGATCACTTGCGCATTGCTCAAAACTTTTTTCAGCGGCATGAGATCGCTGAAACTATTTCCCGGTTCCACTGTTGAAACCGGAATCGCATTCTTTTGAATCCACGAAATGATTTGCGGATCATCTTGCTTTTGTTTCTCTGCTGCAGCGCTGCAGGTTGAAGCGTTATTGAGTGAAAGCAATTGAATCCAATAACCTCCGGTAGTGTCTCCTTCCAACGGCAAAACTTCCACTGAATAATTGCCGGCGACATCAGCATGAACGTTCATCGGAAGCGGACCATCGTATGCCCACTGAGAATATTCGCGCAGAATATTTCCGTTTGGATCATGAACGCGAATCAATACGCTCACATCAATTCCCTGCACTCTGAATGTCGCACAACCACCCTTTTCAAGAGTGAAGATGTTGTTGCTTCCGCCTGCGGATAGAGAATGAGTTTGAATTGAATTGACTGCAAGCGCAAAGGATGCTTGTTGAGAAAAGCCTGATAACTGAAATGAAAAAATACAATACACTATGTGGATACTGTTTTTCATGGAAGAATCTGTTTTTATCAAATGCACGATGACGGGTTAGATAATATTTTCCGGAAATAAGCCAGGCAGCTGCTGCCGCTAAATAGATAAATGATCACTGTGCAGCAGTTGAATCAGCATTCCAGATACCGCAGATCGAAATCCATTTTCCGCTGCTATCACGCTTAAGCAGCTCGACGTACTTCCCGGTTTCAGGTGTAGTAATTCCATTGGAATTGTGCGTAGTGAGATAATACCTTCCAACCTCGTAACCTAAAGCTCCGTTGCTGTGCGCTTCTACAGTAGAAACCGAAACATCACCAACACCGGCATCAATGGCGCTCTGCCAATACTTTTGAATCTCGGTTCTTCCTGAAACTGTTTTTTCATTCGGCGGAAGCAGCATGGCGTTTTCATCATAAAGGTTCGCGGCAGCCGCAGCATTCTTCTGGTTAATGAAACGTGCGAAATCTTTATTCATCTGCGAGAGTTCGTCCTGTGTTGCTTCTTTGTTTTCCGGAACTTTAAAATATAAAATACAAACAAAAATTAGAGTGCAGGCGAGGATGGTTAAGAGTACTTGTTTCATTGGGCGTGTCTGATTTCTCGGAAGAAAGTTACCAAATCAAATTTTCAAGCACCAAAATTTTCTTGATTCACTCGTTCATTTTTTACGACGTATCTTTACCGCCGATTTACGAGTTGGGTTTTTCTCCTGCTACACATAAGAAGCTTTTCAGCTTCGCAGTTTAATCTCTCCACCTCACAGTACAGAGCGAAAAAATTAATGCTGAAAAGCAGGTGCGTGCTCTGCGCATTTCTAAACTAAAATTCAGAACAATGAATTCATTCGAAGGGTTGAACCTTTCATCGCCCATTTTGCAGGCGTTAAAAAGCAAAGGATACACAGAACCCACGCCGGTGCAGCAGAAAGCTATTCCGCTCATTCTTGCCGGTCATGATTTATTCGGAAGTGCACAAACCGGCACAGGTAAGACTGCAGCATTTGCATTACCGCTTTTGCAATTGATGAGCACGAAGAAGACTTCGCATCGCAATGTGCGTACACTGGTGCTTGCACCAACGCGTGAGCTTGCGATTCAAATCAGTGACAGCTTTCACGCCTACGGAAAAAATCTTGGACTGAAGCATGCAGTCATTTACGGTGGCGTTTCACAGCATCAGCAAACAATGGCATTGAAGAAAGGTGTTGACACCATCATTGCAACTCCCGGACGTTTGCTTGATCTGATGAACCAGGGATTCGTGAAGCTGAATGATGTTGAGTTTCTCGTTCTTGATGAAGCCGATCGCATGCTCGACATGGGTTTCATCCACGACATTAAGCGGATTGTTTCAAAAGTTCCGCATGAAAGACAAACACTTCTCTTCTCTGCGACCATTCCTACCGCGATCAAAAAACTTGCTCACGATCTGCTTCGCAATCCATCAAGTGTTGACATCAAGCCGGAGAAGAGCGAAACCAAGCTGGTGAAGCAGCAAATTTATCTTGTTGAAAAGAATGACAAGACAGGTTTGCTGTGTAAGCTCATCGATGACGAACCCATTGCCCACGCACTCATCTTCACGCGCACGCGTCGCGGTGCGGACAAACTCGTGAAGGCGCTGAATCAAAAAGGCATTCGCTCGCAGGCCATTCACGGTGATAAATCGCAGAATCAGCGGCAGCGTGTGCTTGCAGATTTCAAGAGCAAGAAAGTTCACATGCTGGTAGCCACAGATGTTGCATCGCGCGGCATTGATGTGAAAGAGCTTTCGCACGTAATCAACTATGACATGCCTGAGCAATCAGATACCTACACGCATCGTATCGGCCGCACGGGTCGCGCGGGAGCTGAAGGTATTGCGCTTTCCTTTTGCTCGAGGGAAGAACGCGGATTGCTGAAGGATATTCAGAAATACTCATCACAAAATATTTCAGTAGTGAAACAGATTGCTGAAAAAAATGAAGCGGCATTCGGTTCGTTATCCGTCGATGAAAATTCGGAGAGAACTTCTTATCGCGAACAGCGAAATACTCCACATACTCACCAAAAAGGTTTCAAAGAAAGAAATTTTCAACGCTTCAAATCAAAAAAGAAATTCGGACCAAGAAGCAGGGTGAGCTAAAAAAACAAATCGCCTTTTCAGCGGAAAAATCTTCTCTCTCAGTATTCAAATACAATCCCGATAGAAGGTACGATTGTGCCGCTGGTATTGTCGATGTATTTAATTTGATAGGAACCGGGATTGTCAGGATTCACTACGGGATTTCCGTTTTCGTCTTTCACTACATCGAGAAATGGTGCGAGCTGAATCTTTGAGTTGAAAATATTCTGAACATCGAGATACAAATCGAGGTTGAAATTTTTCAGAAACCACTTTTTGTCAATGCGCACATCGAGCTGGTTATAGGATTTTGTGCGGAGCGAATTCAACTCATTGTAATCAGGAATTCCCTGGTGATTCACATCCCACACAGGAATGAGCGCCGAGGTAGTTTCATCGTACGGTGTGTATGGCGAACCTGCAGAGTATCGCCACTTCGCACCCGCTTCCCAGTTCTTTCCGAATTTTTTTCCGGCGGTGAGTGCCGTAGTGAAACGATTATCCCACGACGAAGGAACGTAGTTTCCATTCTTATCCTGAAACTCGCTCCGGAAAAAGGTGAATGCTGCGATGCCGTAAAATCCTTTCCACAACTTCTGCTGCAGCAGCAACTCAACTCCGTAGCTTCTTCCCTGCGAAGTGGAAACCACCGCTTCATTTCCAATCACACCAAAGTCAGCTCCGAGATTGGCGAGTGAAATGGAATCCTGCACCGAGAATGGATAATGTTTGTAGCGTTTGTAAAATCCTTCGAGTGAAATTCTTCCGCCCTTTGAAGTATAATACTCCGCACCGCCGATGAGCTGCGAACATTGAATATAGCGGATGCCGTTTTGTTTATTCACAAAATTGCCGGTTGAATCTGCATAGCCGAGCGAAGTGTAGGGTGAAAGCTGATAATAAATTCCTGTATTGAAATTGAAATTGAATTTCTCGGTCACGTTGTAAGTAAGAGACAAACGCGGTGAAAGTTGTTTCAGCGGATTGCTCATGCTGGATGAATAATCATTAAAGTCAGTGCGCAAACCCAATGAAGTAATCAGCCGCCGTTCGAAAAACGGATACGAGAGCTGAGTAAATAATCCGTACTTGTTGAACTGAAGCGCAGATGAGTAATCAACCGTGTAAACTTGACCGGAAGGAGAACTTGTTTTGTCGAAGGTGGAGTTGTTGTACTTCGCCAGTTCATACGCTGCTCCGTAATTCAGTTTCAGTTTTCCGTTGTAATAGTCATTCTCGAGGCGAAGCTTGTTTTCAATTTCCTGCGATTTGTAATTGAGCAGCAGGTTAGCCGCGTTACTTTCATCATTGTTCAGATATTTCTTCGCTTCATTGTTGAGCATGTTGCGGCTTGCAACGGCGGTTATGAAATTATTTTTCCCGAAGTGCTTGTACACAAGTCCGAACGTGTAATTCCATTGGTCTTGTGTTGGCAGATAAGCAAGGATGTATTGTTGTGAAGGCGTTGAATTGGCATCGGTGTTCAACACATTGTGGTCGAGTGCGCCGAGGGAAATTACGCTGAGTTCATTCTTCTGATCAAATCGGAATTTATATTTCAGCTGGTAGTCGTTGTATGTGGGAAGAAATGGCAGTTGAAGCGCTTTGAAAAGAAGCTGGAGGTAACTTCTCCTCACCGAAAAAATAAAATTCGATTTCTGCCCGATGGGCCCCTCGAGCGTTAATCCCAGATCGCTGCTGCCGACGGTGGCTGTGAACCCAATGCGGTCACTGCGGCCATCGCGCTGTGTAAATTCAAAAAGCGAACTCAATCCTGTTCCTTTGTTAGCCGGAAAAGCGCCGGAATAAAATTCAACCTGCTTAATGAAGTCAACGTTGATCATTCCCACCGGGCCGCCGCTGCTGCCCTGTGTGGCGAAATGATTAATCACAGGCACTTCCACATCATCGAGATAAAATTTGTTTTCACTCGGCGCACCGCCCCGGATAATGATGTCATTGCGGAATGAAACCGTGTAAGAAACTCCTGGTAAAGATTGGATCACTTTGGAGATGTCACGGTTGCCGCCGGGGTTGCGTTGGATCTCATTCACGCCAATCGTACGCAGTGAAACAGGGCTTTCATCATTCTTGTCGAAAGCATCACTCTTCACGGTCACTTCCTGAAGTTCCGTGCTCATTTCCTCCAAACCGACATTGAGTTCTGCCGGCACCGCATTGCTCACCTGCACTTCGTAAATAGTTTTGGTTTTGAAACCCACACTGCTCACCTGCACGTTATACAATCCCGGCAGAATGTTTCTGATTTCAAATTTCCCTGCAGAATCTGATGTAGTTCCGACAGAAGTTCCAACCAATCCAACCGTTGCAAATTCAACCGGTTCATTGTTGATGGAATTGAAAACTCTGCCACGAAGAATCCCTGACTGCGCATTCACTTCACTGAATAATGTTGGGATGATTACAAGAAGCACCAGCGTAATTTTCAGTTTGGGCATAAAATTTTTTTTGAAGAAAAATGTATCTGAGAAGAAAAAAGTTTCGCAAAGAACGCGCAACAATTACAAAAGTCAATGCTAATTGTCGGTGATAACTTTGCTTCTTCATTTAATCCTGCCATGATGAAATTTTTGAGGGCTTATATTTTGCCAATTGCGCTTGCCACACTATGGATCAGTGTTTCCGAGTTTGTGAGAAATGAATTTCTGCTTAAACAAATCTGGATGAGTCATTATGAAAATCTTGGGCTCACTTTCCCTGACGCGCCAATCAATGGCGCAATGTGGGGCATCTGGTCGCTGCTGTTTGCCATAGCAGTTTTTATCATCTCCAAAAAATTTTCTCTTCTGCAATCAACATTCATTTCGTGGCTTCTTGCGTTTGTGATGATGTGGGTAGTGATCGGAAATCTCGAAGTGCTTCCTTACGGAATTTTACCCTGTGCCATACCGCTGAGTTTGCTCGAGTCATTCATTGCTGCATTCATCACAAGGAAGGTGTCGTGAAATAAGAATGAAAATCGCTGAGGTATTCTTGGTGTTCTCACAGGATTCGATTAAACCATTCAGCGATTGAAATGAATCATCTTCTTCCTTTCAGCATATGAACCAATGATGAGTTCGCAGTAATAAGTACCGGATGCCATTTGTGCCGGAGTAAAAAATGTGATTGTGTACTTTCCTGCTGATCCGGTGCCATCAACAAGTGTGGCCACTCTTTTGCCCAAAGCGTCAATAACAAAAAGCTGAACGCGCATTCCGCTGAATGCGGCAGGCACCGCATAAGCAATTTCAGTTTCGTCCTGAAAAGGATTCGGAGAATTCTGATTAAGCAGTTCAAACCAATCAACAGGAGAAATGAAAGGTACTGTGGCCGCAAGAATGCTGCGAAATACTCCGTTATTGGTTCCTGAATAGATGAAACCATCCATACTCTTCGCGAAGCTGCCGACATTCGTTGCGTTCAATCCATCGTTGAATTGCTCCCATGTGTTTCCGTTATCAGTTGAATGAAAGATTCCCTGATGGTAAGTTCCGGCAAAAAGCTCTTCTCCTGAAAATTGAATGACAGATAGCACCGCCAATTCACCAAGTCCGTTGTTTAGCGTGCTCCACGTATTACCGTTATCGGTTGAAATAAAAATTCCGTCGCCTGTTTCAGAACCATTGTCACACGAAGTAGCGAGCAGCATTCCATTGTCTTCAACATAAATACAGGTGACGGGTTTATTGGAACCGATATCCCGCTGTTGCCAGGAATTTCCGCCGTCAGTAGAGAAGTAGATACCCTCACCCGCAGTTCCGAGATAGATGTATGACAGCGTGTTCACAGCAATCGAGTTGATGGAATTTTCCGGTGTTTGAACATAACTCGTCACCGGCGACCATGAGTCTCCGTTATCATCAGAACGATATAGTCCAAGAGTATTCGCAGCGAAAATTCTTGCACCGGTGTCAAAAGCAACCGCATTTGTTACAGGATTCAGGAGCCCATTATTGATGGCTGTCCATGAAGCACCATGGTCGGCCGAACGAAAGATGCCATCGAATCCCGTTGTGTACAATACGCCATTTTCATTTACACGCACTGAGCTGATGAAGAGATCCGTCAGTCCGTTATTCACCTGTGTCCATGTTCCGCCATTATCGCTGCTTAAGTAGATGCCGCTTCCCCACGTTGCTGCGAAACAATTATTCTGCACGTCGACAGTCATTGAAGGGATACTTCCGCCCGGCCCTGAGCAGTGCTGCCAGTATTGTGCATTTGCTGAGATGAAAACAAGAACACTCAGCAAAGCAGTGAGTGTAATATTTTTCATAACTAGAGAATTTGAAAGCAAAATTATCCTGGCTGCTTCCGAATGCTTGTGACATTCATCAATTAAACTATTGATCTTAATCACAGAAGAGTGCTCCTTTGAAAAATGCTGGAACTGTCTGTATCCGGTCTATTCCGTGAATGCTATTATTTTGCAGCCGCAATGTGCAGATGGCTCGCATACACAGGTGCTCCGATATTGCTTAGTGATTTAATCACCAAGCCCAAGGACAATCTCATTCAGCAGAGTCTTCACGCCAAAGCGCCGCGCACGCCTACGAATGGTGATGGTTTCGGAATCGGTTGGTATGACAATCAAGCTTATCCCGGATTATTTCGCAGCATACGTCCAGCCTGGAACGATCTGAATCTTCTCGATCTTGCAGAACATATTGAGTCTTCATTATTTCTCGCTCATGTTCGCGCAACTTCACTGGCCACAATTCAAGAAACGAACTGCCATCCTTTCCGCTATAAGAATTGGCTATTTGTCCACAACGGACAGATCGCAGAGTTTCAAACGCTGAGGCAGTTGCTGTTGGAGAAAATTGCGCCGGAATATTTTGAAAACATTTTGGGATCCACTGATTCTGAAATAATGTTTCACCTTGCGTTGACTTTCGGTTTGGAAAAAGAAGTTCTTTCAGCAATTACTAAAATGGTGCAGGTTGTAGAGGCCACCGCAAAAGAAAAAGGCATTGATGAAAGTTTATGGATGACTCTTGGAATTTCCGATGGAAAAAACCTGTGGGCATTTCGATATGGCAGCAATGGAAAAGGACCAACACTTTACCA
>Ga0335085_10001923_pt1 | contig 40941 bp, 38 predicted proteins | sample Lox_Sample_45_FD_206712 | JGI IMG/M metagenome (GOLD analysis project Ga0335085, IMG submission 206712) | Soil microbial communities from Loxahatchee National Wildlife Refuge, Florida, United States - Lox_Sample_4.5 | ecosystem: Environmental > Terrestrial > Soil > Wetlands | place: USA... | reverse complement strand
GCAAAGCCCTGGAAAAACTCCCGCGCCAGGCCAAACCGGAAGGCGCTGGACATATCCTGCTTTTTTTCCGAGCGGCTGAGTTTCTGATGGGAAAAATCGTTCAGCCCGCGCCAGACGAGATACGGGCGGCCGCTGAAATCCACCACACAACGCGCGAGGCATTCGTCCATGGGCACGTAGGCTTCGCCGGTGAATGGGTTCTTGGGATGAAAACCGTTTCCGTAGCGACGGATGCCCCGTTTATCGCCGAGCGCCTGGACGAAGGCCATTCCGAGCGCGATGCCGCAATCCTCGACGGTGTGGTGCGCATCCACTTCCAGATCGCCATCGCAGCGGAGCGTGAGGTCCATGACGGCGTGCTTGGCGAACAGGGTGAGCATGTGGTCGAAAAAGGGAATGCCCGTTTTGATGGACGATTTTCCGCGTCCATCGAGATTCAGCGCGAGGCTGATGCGGGTTTCTTTGGTCGCGCGCTTAATTGCGGCCTTCCGTGGTTTCATGGAGGGGAATTAAGCAGAAGCAGAGGGCAAAACAAAGCGGAAATGGAAAATGGAGGGCAGCGCGCCCGCCCCGGGCGGGCTCCCCTTTTATGGGATTTTCCCGGCCTCCGCCGCAGCAATCAATTTTGGTGTGGGGGCTGAGACTTAATCTGTGCTTCCAGCTCGTCAATCCGCTTCTGGACCGCGGCCGGATCGGCGGCGATGGTCTTCAACTGCTTCATGTAGTCCAGGGCCTGGTTGAAATCGCCGGCGGAAATTTCAGTTTGAACCAGGCCATCAAAAATATTTTCGAGCAGGAAGTAATCTTTGACGTCGCCGCCGTTGTCGGATTTTTCGGGTTTGGAATCGTCCCGCTCATGCCAGCATTTGAGGGCGGCGAGAAAGAGGTTTTTGGCGCGTGGATATTCCTTGCGGTCTTCCAAATAAATCTGGCCGAGCGCGAAAAGCAGGTCGGGAGAGCGTGGGTTGTATTTCAAGCCGTCGCGAACGAAATCCTCGGCTTCCTGGGATTGATGCAATCGATTGCGCAGCCAATAATCCGCGACGAGGTAAGCCCTGATGTTGTGCGGATCCAATTCGGCGGAAAGTTTCAGCCACGGAAGAATCTCGCGGACTTTTTCGCCAGGCAGGTGCGTGTGGCGGCTGGGTAGAAAATGCCGGCTGAATCGATCAATCCAATCCAAGGGCTCGCCCATGAAACCTTTTTCCTCCTGCTCGCTTCCTTCTTCCGGGTGCGAGACGTCACTGTCCGCTTCCTCCTGTTTGCGTGCCTGATCGAAAACCGAGGGATAATAACCGCTGTGGAAATAAACATCCGCTTCGGTATAGAAATAATCGGACACAAATTGCCGGCCATCCCCCAGCAGACTCGCGAGCGTGCTGCTGCCGGGCTCCAGCTTGTCGATCCGCGCTTCCCGACGCGGCTGCAGCCACGTGATGAGGCCGAAGCACAGCGCGAGCAGCAAGGCAATGGTTAAGAGAGCGGTGCGCATGAATCAATTTAAAGCCTTGCGGCGAAAAACCAAACACGCGCCGATCAGGAAAATGGCGGTGTAAGCGAGGCCATAGAATGTCGCGATCAGCAGGTCGAGCCATGGGACAATCGGCCAATCGTGAATGATAAGTTCGTTCACATTGAATAACTCAAGATGCGGGATGATGAAATAAATCGCGGTCACGATGGAAGCCGCTGGCTCGGTCATTCCCTGCGCCACTTTATGGAGGAAACCGCCCATCAGGAGGATGCCAAGGGTGATGACAAAGACCATCGTCATGTTCGCCGCGGGCGTGCTTAATGCCACGGATCCGAGCATGGCCATGGCGATGACAATGCCCAGCATTTGCCAGTGCAGCCAGAGGGCTTGTGAATAGGCATCGAAGCGGAGGGTGTGTTCACGCGAGGCACTGACGAGCGCGAAGAAAACATAAAACACGAGCAAGGCCATGCCGGTGGCGAGCCAGCAGCCGAGGAATTTCCCGACCAACACCTGCCAGCGCGAGATGGGTTTGGCGAGCAATGGAAAAATGGTGCGGCTTTCCCGTTCCGCCGGAATCTGACGTGCGGCAGTGGTCACTGCGATGACGAGCGCGGAAATCCAGATCAGCACCAGGCAAATTTCCTTGATGAAGCGGATGATTTGCTGGTCATGGAAGAAATTCATGAGCCACATGAGCCCGGTGATGAGCACGGTGAGGATGAACAGGACGTAAAAATCCTTGCGCCGGTAGAGCTCCCGGATGACGACGCTGGCGACGGCAAAGATTTTGTTCATAAGGGGATGAGGGAGAATCCGAGATCCGAAGGCCGAAATCCGAAAGAAGCCCGAAGCCCGAAGCCCGAAGTTCGGATTTCGGATTTCGGATTTCTGGATTCGGATTTCGTCGCGATCATTGTGTCTTGCCTTTTCATACTGGCTGCGGTTGGTAACCCACGACTTTCAGGAAAATTTGCTCCAGGTTCGTTTGATACTGGTTGACGAGGTCGGTGACGCGCCCCTGCACTTTCAATTCGCCCTGGTGCAGAATGGCCACGCGGTCGCAGACGGTTTCCACTTCGCCGAGTTCGTGGGAGGAGAAGAACACGGTTTTGCCGTCGTTCTTCAGCCGTTGAATGATTTCGCGGACTTTCATGCGGCCGAGTGGATCGAGGCCGCTGGTGGGTTCATCGAGCAGGAGCAAATCGGGATTGTTGATGAGCGCCTGGGCGATGCCGGCGCGTTGCTGCATGCCTTTGGAATAGGTGCGAATGGGGCGCTTGCGCGCGTGCTCGAGTTCCACGAGTTTCAGAAGCTGGTCAATGCGCTTTTCGGTTTCCGCTTTCGGGATTTCAAAAATCTTTGCGTAGAACCGCAGCAATTCCTCGACCGTAAGGAATTTGTAGTAGTAGGTCAGTTCGGGCAGGTAACCAATGCGCTGGCGCGCGATGGGCTCGCGGACGTTGACGTCGAAGAGATAGGCCGCGCCGGCGGTGGGGTTCACGTAGCCGAGCAGCACGTTCATGGTGGTGGTTTTTCCCGCGCCGTTGGGCCCGAGGAAACCGAAGACTTCGCCCGTCTGGACGCTGAGGTTGAGACCCGCGAGGGCGACTTTGGTTTGCTGCTTCAACTCGCGGGACCGATATTCGACCCGCAAATTTTCTGTGCGGAGAACGGCGTTCATCAGATGACAAAAGGTTTACGAAACGGTGCGGCGCAAGTCAATTCGCGGCGCACCCGTGCAGCGTCCTCATTTGACTGCTCAGGAGCGCGACCTTCAGGTCGCTTCAAGGTAATAGAGTCAACAGGTTCTGATTTTTTCATGCGCTCGGTAATGTCGTGCTGAAGCGGCCTAAAGGCCGCGCTCCTTCAAATGAGGACGCTGCCCGCGCCAGGCGGGGCGGGCAAACTCGCGCGCCACGCTCCACCAAAAATATTTCGTCACGTTTGGCTCTTTCCTTAAATGAAAAAACCCGAAGTCTTGCGACTTCGGGTTTCGAATTCAGAGATTAACAATTACGGGAGGGTATGGCCCAGCGTCGAAGCAAAGCTGCAGGTGGGCTGAGCATTGACGTTCGAGGCCGAATAAGTTCCGCCCGAGGGGCACTTGGTCGCGCCGGGGCCGGTACCATTGATGACACCCGTGCCGCCGCGGCCCAAATACGTGGTCAACGAGCTAAGAGTCACGGTGTCCGTGCTGTTCTTGCTGTTTTCCAACGCCCATTGCTGGATGGCGCCGTCGATCAAGCGGAGGTTGTTAATGCAAGTATTCTTGCGAGCCGTTTCACGAGCCTTGATGAAGTTCGGGATAGCAATCGCGGCCAAAAGACCGATGATAGCCACCACGATCATGATTTCAACGAGCGTGAAGCCCGCCTTGCGTGAGGTCTGAATTTTCATACTAACTGTGTACCTTTCATTTCGGCGGTGTGAACCACGGCGACAGGCGGGTTTATTTATAACTGCGTTTTGTGTTCACTCTATTGCCTGTCACCAACCGCGCATGGCTTTAAGCAATCCAAATGCCAGCCGTGCATTATAACTTTTAAACACGCCTGGGCAATAGAAGTTGCGCGGAAATCCAACGAAATTCGTGTGTTTGTAGGACATTATACGACATTTTGAGACACTGTGTCCTATTTTTGGTGGACACTTGAACGAAGGGCCGCGTTGCGCGGGAGACAACAAAAAAACTCGGAGCTGTGCGGCTCCGAGTTTTTGAATTTAGAGTTTAGATTAAGAAATTACGGGAGCTGATGGCCGAGGGTCGAAGCCAGGCTGCAGGTGGGCTGAGCATTGACGTTCGAGGCCGAATAAGTTCCGCCCGACGGGCACTTGGTCGCGCCGGGGCCGGTACCATTGATGACACCCGTGCCGCCACGGCCCAAGTACACTGTCAACGAGCTAAGAGTCACTGTGTCCGTGCTGTTCTTGCTGTTTTCCAACGCCCATTGCTGGATGGCGCCGTCGATCAAGCGGAGGTTGTTAATGCAAGTATTCTTGCGAGCCGTTTCACGGGCCTTGATGAAGTTCGGGATGGCAATTGCGGCCAGGAGACCGATGATGGCCACGACAATCATGATTTCAACGAGCGTGAAGCCCGCCTTGCGTGAGGATTTGATTTTCATATTTGCGCTTCGCGGTGTGAACACCTGCGGCAGGCGGGTTAACATTACTGCGTCTCAGTTCACAACATTGCCTGCCGCAACCGCACTTGGTATTTTGCAGCAATTGCAAGGCCAACCAAACCAAGCACGTAGATATACTATTTATTTTTTCTAATTCTGAGACGCCGAGATCATCCTATTATAATCGGAATAATTACGCAATAGGTTCTTTTGGAACTGGTCAAATGCCGAAATTGAGGGCGCGCCAGGGGCCGGAGCCTGCTCCTGCGTAAAGGAGGTGTGCGGACCCTGGTCGCTGATGTCGAAAACCGCTCGCGAGCCTGTCCCCCCTGCCCCATCCGTTTCACGATCGCCCTGGATGAATCGCGAGTCCTGGATGATGCCGTATTGGCGGAACGTATTGATGTAGATTGTGCGATTCGTGTTCAAATCCGGCGAATAGAGCGACGTGCCCTGGCAGATCTGCCCTTGCGGCACCGGAATGCCCAGCAAATCGAGAATGGTCGGCATCAAATCGACCTGCGAACCGATGGTGTCGTTCACCCGATAACCGGGATGGCCGGGGTCCATGATCATCAGCGGCACATTGGCCAATACTGGCGTCATCGCCCAGCCGTGACCCACCGGCCCGCCGTTTTCACCGAGCATTTCGCCATGGTCAGCAGTGATGACCACCAGGGTGTTGTCCAGCAGTCCGGATTGCTTCAATTGATCGATGATCGACGAGATTGTCCAATCCATGTAAAGCAGTTCGTTGAAGTAAAACGGCGTGAGGTCGCCGATTTTGTTCATTTTCCTTTTTTGGAATCGCTGCGGTGTGCCGTCGAAGGGATTGTGCGGCGCGGCGGGGACGTAGGTCAGGAAAAACTTCTGTTTGTTGGTGGCGCAGGTTTTGATTTGGCTGCAAATCGCGCCGAGGGTTTCCTCCTCCTGCAATCCCCATGAGACCGGCGCGTTCGTGCGCGTGCCGGGCATGGTGTCGGCGTCATACATGCCTTCGATGCCGCGGTTGCGCAGAAAATCCCGGAAGTCCGTGTAATCAAAAAACGACGAATAAAACATCGAGCACGCGTAGCCGTGGTCGTGGAGCGTTTCGAAAATGCTTTTCACCGGCACGCGTTGCGCCGTGAAAGCGTGATAATCGCCGAGCGGATACAAACCGGTGAACGTTGCAAAACGGGCGTTCATCGAACCGGCAAAGACCGAAAAGAAATTCGGGAAGAGTTCCATGCGGTCTTTGTATTGTGAGAGCAAGGGCTGCGTGTCTTCCGCGCTGCCGAACAGAGACAGGTGTTTGTTGTAGGTCGATTCCTGGAAAATCAAAACCACGTTGAGATCGCGCGGGGCGTGAGTCGGCGGCGGAGCGGGCGCGGCGAGATTGCCCATTCCCAGATCGGCGGCGGTTTTGAGGAAGGTGGTTTTGTCCATGAGCGGCGTGCTGTTGTGTTTCAACAACGGGCTTGTCTCGGCAAATCGAACGAGCGTCTGGCCTTCGGCTTTGTCGCCGGGAGCGAGTGAAATTCCTGCCACGCCGAGCAGGACGCACGCGACGATTGCGAAGCACAAACTGCGCGCGCCCGAAGCCCTCCCCCTGAACCCTAAAGGCCTCCTCACCCCAGCCCTCCCCTCCTTTTGGGGAGGAGAGGGAGAAGAGATCTCCGGCGTTGCGTTGGTTCCGGGGTTCAATGCGCGCAACCGGATTCGTCCGACACCGCCCAGCGCCCAGAGCAAAAGCGCGTAGACGCCGGCGATCACCACAAGCGCGAGCGCGAGCGCGGGCAAATAGGGGCGCGCCATTCGCCACATCATTTTGGGGGTTTCGCCGGTGGCGAGTGAGATCACGTCCCAATCCAGCCGCACGCCCATGATTTGGGTGAGGCGCAAATCCAGCAAGGCGAGCGCGACGAGCAGCAGAATAATCGCATCGAGCCAAAATAGATTTCCGGCCGGCCGGATTTTGCGATAGCCGACAGCGACCAACAACAGCGCGGCCATGACGACGCATTCTCCGAGAAAATAGCGCGGGAGCATGAAGCCCATGCACAGGAGGTTTTCGTAATTGGCCGCGGCCGGATAATTTGAATTGATGAGCAGCAACGCCGCGGTCACGAAGGGAAGGATGCGCCACCAACCGCAAAGAAAGCCGCGTTTCCACGCGATGGCTGTGATGCCGACAAGCGAGAGGACCAGCACCCACAGGAGCACGGAGAATTCCGGATTCATGCCCGTCAAACCCAGCCCGGCACTAAATGGCCTGAATAAAAAGAAAAGCGAGGCGCCGCAGAGCGCCGGCAGCGCCATGTAAAATGGATTCAATGAGCCGGAACCGTTGAACACGAGGCAGGCAATTCCCAGGCAATCAAGCACGATGAGGGCGTTGCGGTATTCCGAAAAACCGCGCAGGAACAGCAGGATGTAGACGGTCGCGCAAACCGCGGTGAGGCGGAGCATGAACTGCTCGCGGCCTTTCCGACACATGACATAATAAACAAACGCATAGCCCAGCAACCAGGCAGCGAGGAAAGGAGCGTCAAAACAGGAAAGCGTATACAAATTCGAAAGGACATCCCCCCACGACCAGATGTCACTCATGACGGCGTACAGATAATTTTTGTCGCCTGAATGCAACGTGAGGAAAATGAAGAGCGCTCCCAGAAAGAGAACGCAGGCATTGGCCGCGCGCACAACCCGCACTCCCGCTTGCATGCATCGCTCCGAAAATTTCCACAAATTCACGCCCACAAGAACAGCAAACAGGTAAAAGGAAAAAGCATTCAGCCACGTGGGCGCTTCGTCGCTGACGCGCCAGTGAATCTCGAACAACTCCCTGCGCAAGCACACGAGCATGATGATTTTGACAAAGCAAAGCGCGGCAAACCCGAGCGCAATACGATTCCAAACGGCGGGCGAATTCCACCGGGCAAACCGTGAGGACGCTGAAGCTCCTTCTGGGTGTGGAGCGCCCAACGCGTCCGGCAGGGCCGTCGTTTCGTTGCTGTAGTCGAGATCGGTCATGAGGGCGGCGCGAATCAATACCAATTCACAAAAAGCAAGTGACGGTTGTAGCCCGGCATCCTCGCGATTTCGTCGACGTGCGACCCCACCCAAACGACAGCAGCGCGTTGTCCCGGCGCGCATTCGAGATGATGCGTGCCGACGGAGAGTTCCACCGGCTGCCCCTTCAGCGGAATGCCGTCGACGGTGCCGGTGAGCGGTGGGGGCTCTTTCACCGGCGCGAGGGATTCTTTCACACTCGTGGGCTCGGGATAGGTGCCGATGATATTTGAACCTTCGGCGGAAGTGATGCGATAACGACCGGCGTGATACACCTCAAATGTTCCGCCGCCGGCGGGCAATTGGCTGCCGAGCACCATGAAATCATCCGCCATCGGAACGTAGCGCTGCCGAATGAACTCGTGATCCTCCTCCGGCAGCCACTCGGTGCGATAGCTCAGGATGACCACTGAAGGCGGGTTCGCGGCCAGCATGTCGCGAATGTGAGGTCCGGAACCGTCCACCAACGTTTTCAGGCTTTGGCCGTGCGTCTGGAAGGCGCGCATGTCGAATTCCTTCCGCGTGGGGACCATTCCGATGCCGTCGAAGACAGTATCCTTCACCGGGTCGGTCAGATTCTCCGTGAGGTTCATCAATTGCTCCTGGCGGTAATTTGTCATGGCCAAATGCCGATGGGTGGCGAAGGCGAAAGGCACAAGATGCGTAAAAACGATGGCGCTCAAAAACAGCGGCGCGAGGACCGCGCGTTGCGGGAGTTGTTTCCAGAGCATCGAGCCATAACGATACGCGAGCAGGAACGCGTACGGGACGACGTGCAGGAGGTTGTAGGGGTAGGGATTGGGATTCGCGATCAAGGCCGCGAGCGCGACTCCGAGGAGCAACACTTCCGGCAGAATTCCGTCCCAAATCAAAGCGGCCCGCCGCTGACGCACGAGTGTGCCGATGCAGGCGATGACGGCGGCAATGGAAACGGCGACGAGCAATGGCGTTTGGACGAGCAGGCGGGATAAGGTCAGGTCAAAGGGCCAAAATCTTGAACTTTGGCTGGGCACGGAGGCGACGCCTTTGACGTTCACCAGGTAATCCTGGCCGAGACCGGCGAATTTGAAAACCAGCCGCAAGACGAAAAACGCCACCACCGCTCCGGCGCACCAGGCCGCGATGGTTTTCCATCGCCGCTGCTCCGCTCCGGGCCGGGGAAAAACAAAAATCGCCGCGGAAATTGGCACCGTGTAGAGGATCGCCTTGATGGAAACAAATTCCAGAGCCACAAAACAGGCTCCTACGAAAAAAAATGTTCCCACGCGCGGCGGCTGAAATCTCACTAGGCCCCAAAGCAACAGGATGCCGGCGAGCAAAAGATTGTCGTGGCGGATTTCGAAACCGAAATCCCAAAGCGGCGCGAGGGTAGCCGCGCCCGCGAGCGCCACGAGCCAGCGGCGGGAAAATATTTTTTCACCGGTCGCGAGCGCGAGAAGAATCCAGTTCAACCAGAAAATCATGAGCGACACGAGGCGGCCGTAGGCGAAGAGGTCGGCCGAGCGGCTGGTCAGCGACATTACGCGCGAAAGCAGCAATTGGAAAAGTTCCATGCCCGGCGCGGATTGGCCGGCGGCGATCATCCGCGCGACGAAGACATTGGTGCATTCGTCCACCTGGTAAATGCGGTTTCCCGCGAGCTGAAATGAAAACTTTCCCAGCCACGCGATTCCGAGAACGAGCAGCGCGAACGAAATTACTTTGAGCACACGAACCTGCACGCCTGCCGGTTTGCGGATGGCCGTGGCCTCGGGCGCAGCGGCCTTGGCTTCCAGCTCCAGAAAAACATCGGCGCTTTGGTTGAAATTACTGCTCATAAATGCCAATCAGACGGTTTCGCCCGCAAAGACCGTGCCCAAGTGCCTAATTTAACGCATTCTGCAATCTCGCCACGCAGATAATGGGTTTTCGTCCACTTTTTAGACGGGGCTACTTTACTGTTGTCGTGTTCTCGGCGAAAATGCCGGGGATGATTTGCCTATCTGATCGCGCCCTGACTGCCCTCCTGCACTCTACCAAGGCAGCGTCGGGTCGCAAGTTTGAATCCGTGGCCACATGCAGGCGCATCGTCAATAGCGGCGCGGACCGAATGCCATTCGGCGATACAGCAGAGTTCCACTCTGCGCTACAGGGATTTGAGGCCCACACCGGCAGCAGTGTTTGTGTGAAGTTGCGCCGCGTTCAATTTCCTCAACCGTGAAACTCGCCATATTATTTCTCGCGCCCCTGCTCGCGCTTGACGCCTTCGGTGCAAGCATCGACATGATCGACGGCACACTGTTGCACCAGGTGGATCCGACGCTGCAAGGGAGCGGCGTTCCGGTCGCGCAACCGGAGGCCGCGAATGGAGCGCCGGGCCTTTTCGAGATCGATCCGTCCGGTGTCGGCCAGCCCACGAACTTGTTCACGTGGATTTCAGCCGACGGCACGGCAACGAATTATCCGAATTCGCTGGGAGGGTTTTCCGGGCACGCTGAATTCGTGGCGAACGAGTTCTACGGAAAAACCAATGGCCTGGCCAACCAGGTTTCGCACGTGGACAATTACGACGCGGACTATTTTTACAATCAGTTTATCCAGAACGGGACGGCGATCGGCGTGCGTGTCGTGAATCAAAGCTTCATTTTTACGGCGGATGCCAACGGCGACCATTATCCCACGAACGAGGAGGAAATGCTCGATGCGCAATACGATGATTTCGCGTCGGAGTACGGCGTGCTGTTCGTTTCCGGCGCGGGCAACGGCGGACGGGTTTATCCGGCAGCCACCTGCTACAACGGAATCGGCGTGGGCGTTATCAACGGCGATTCCAGTTTCGGCCCCACCGGCGACGGGCGTTGCAAGCCGGACATTGTTTCGCCGGGCGACATTTCCCTGACGAGTTTTTCCACGCCGTTTGTTTCCGGCGCGGCGGCGGTGTTGATTCAAGCGGCGCTGCGCGGCGACGGCGGAGCGGACACGAACTCGGCCAATGACAACCGCACGATCAAGGCGCTGATCCTTAACGGCGCGACCAAGCCATCCGATTGGACGAACAGCGTGATATCGCCGCTGGACGCGCGCTATGGCTCCGGCGTTTTGAACGTGTTCAATTCCTGGACCGAACTCAAAGGCGGCAAACACGCGTTTATTGAATCCAGCTCCGTCAGCATCGGCACGCCTCATTTGCCCGGGGCGAATCCAGCGAACGAACCCACGTCGATCGGCTGGGATTATAATTCCTTGACCAATCCCGATCCGCTGCATGACCAAATCAATCATTATTACTTCACCGTGACGGGGAGCAATTCCTTCATTTTCACGAGCACGCTCGTTTGGCTGCGGCCGCACAGCACGATTTTGAATCCCCTGCCGGCCATAAATGATCTCAATCTTTTTCTCTACAACACGGCCAACAACAGCCTCGTGCTGTGCAGCACAAGCGCGGTGGACAATGTGGAGCACCTCTACATTCCCGGGCTGCTGCCCGGCCGCTATGATTTGCAGGTGGAAAAAAATGCCAGCGGCAACGTTTCGCTGGGCGAGACCTACGCGCTGGCGTTCGAATTTTCCAACACGGCTTTGAACATCACGCCAACGAACGGCAACGCGCTGGTCTCCTGGCCGCTCGCGCCGGCGGGTTTTCAGCTTCAATCGGCCACGGATTTGGGGCCGCCGACGGCGTGGTCCAACGTCACTGCAGCGGTGTCGGTCGACACGAATGCGTACCGGAATGTCGTGCTGATTCCGAACACGGGTGGGAATCAGTTTTTCCGGCTGGAAAGGTAGCCGGACTTGCGCGCTTTCCTTCAGGCGGTAATCGACTATATTTTCGGCGTGCGATTTACTTTTGAGCGTTGGATTTGCGCCGCCGCCGCGGCTTTTGCTCTTTTCTTTTCCGACGCCCGCGCCTCTGCTGCCGACACGCTGCTTTGGAACACGAACCAAAACCAGGTCACTGCGGATATTCATTCCGTGCCGCTGACGAGGCTGCTCGCGGGAATCGCGCACCACACGGGCTGGCAGGTTTTCCTGGAGCCGAACATCAACCCGCCGGTTTCGGTGAAATTCCAGGACCTTAAGACGGGTGAGGCGTTGCGCATGCTGCTCGGCAATTTGAATTTCGCAATCGTGCCGCAAACGAACGGCCCGACGCATCTTTACGTTTTTCGCACTGCGAGGGCGCGGGCCACAAGAATGATTCGCCCCGAGGATTTGATTTCCAAGGCCGCGAAGTCGGGCAAAATTCCGAACGAACTCGTCGTCACAGTGAAGCCCGGCGTGTAAATTGACGGAATTGACTGCATCCAGAACGCGAAAGTCACCGGTCAGATCCAGGGGCTCAATGTCTATCGCGTGCAGTTCCAGGACGAAGCGGCCGCGCAGGCGGCGCAATCGTGTCTCTCCGGCAATCCGGATGTGCTCGCGGTGGAGTCGAATTATTCCATGGAACCGCCGGATTTGCCCGTGGGCGTGGGCAACGCTTCGCCGCAGTTCAACCTGACCCCGAGGCCCGGCGACGATAACAATTGCCAGGTCATCGTCGGCCTGGTGGATACTTCCGTCGGTGATCTGGGGAGCAGTTTGGATCAGTTTCTCATGAAGCCGCTTTCGGTGGCAGGCGATGGCTCGGCAAACGCCCCGGCTCCCAGCTCCGACGCAACCAGTGCTGATCAAATCACTCACGGCACGGCCATGGCCGAAACAATCCTTCAAGGGCTGCAGGCCAATACCGGCGGCAACACGTCGGTGAAGATTTTGCCCGTGAATGTCTACGGTTCCTCCGGCGAAAGCACGAGCACCTTTGATGTGACGTCGGGAATTTACCAGGCGGTGAACGCGGGCGCGAACGTGATCAATCTCAGCCTCGCAGGCTCGGGCGACAGCACCGTGATGCATAACCTGATTCAGCAAGCGACGAAGCAGGGCGTCATTTTCTTCGGCGCGGCCGGAAACACCCCGGTGACCACGCCAGAATACCCGGCGGCGTATCCGGAAGTGCAGGCGGTCACTGCTTCGGCGGGTCAGGGACAAATTGCTGATTACGCCAATCGCGGGAGCTTCGTGGATCTCATGCTGCCCGGCACGAGCATCGTTCCGTTCGACGGACAATCGTGGGCGGTTTCGGGAACGTCGACGGCCACGGCGTATGCGACCGGGATTGCGGCGGGATTGGCGGATTCGAGCCACAATTGCCCGACGACAGTAATCCCCACGTTGCAAAAGAAATTTGGCGTCAGCCTTGGTGGGAGCCAATAGAATTTCCCGCGGCCACCGCCAGGGCGGATCTCTTTGATCGCCTGTTCTTTCGCCGCTCCGCGGCTCTGTGCGATTGTTATCATCCCATTCCCACGGCTCAAATCGCCGCCGGGACGGCTGCGCTACGAAATCGGGCGTGGCTTGACACGCGCCTTGGCGGATCCCGTCCGCCCAGCAGCGACGGAATCGAAACCGTTGCAGTCAGAGGCTTTTGCGCGTTGAACGCGGCGCGGACGGCGCAGCACGCCGTCCCTACTCACCGCAAATTGGCGCGTGTGGCCGTTCACTTGTGGCTTGCGGGAAATTTCGCCGGAATTAAGCTATCATTGTGTGGTTCACCACCCAGGATCAACATCTTGACCGGCATTTCTTCCTGCTGGCCGTAACTATTTACGGACTCAGCATGATTTATTCTGTCTTTCTTTGGCGGAAAGGTTTTCGCCGGGACACGTGGGTGAATTATTTTCTGTTGCTGGCCGGTTTTGGACTGCACACGACGGCGATGGCTTTGCGCGGTTTCGACCTGAAACATTGCCCGGTCAATAATCTTTACGAAGCCACGACGTTCATTGCCTGGACGATCGTGGCGGCCTACCTGATCGTGGGCGCTTTTCCACGACTGCGTTTTTTGGGCGCGTTCGCGTCGCCGGTGCTGTTTGCGATGGGTGTGTTTGCGTTGATGCCGAGCCTGGATCCGCCGCACGGTCCCACGCCGGAATTTTCGGGTGCGGACACCAGCCTGCATGCCGCGCTGATTCTTCTGGCCTATGGCGCCTTCGGACTGGCGGCGGTGGCGGGCTTCATGTTTCTGACGCAGGAACACAATCTGAAATTTCACAAACTCCGCGCGGTGCTGACGTTATTTCCGCCGATTCAACGGCTCGAACTCATCACCAACCGGCTTGTGCTGACAGGATTTATTTTGCTGACGGCCGGACTCGTGATCGGCGCCTGCCTGCCTCGGCCGGCCGGCACGGAATTTTTCGATGATCCAAAAATCATCTGGTCCGGTTTTTTGTGGGTGCTGTATCTGGCGCTGCTGGTTTCCCGGTGGCGCTTCGCGCAATCCGGCCGCCGGTTCGCGGTCGGTGTCATTGGCGCATTCGCGTTTCTGGTGCTGACGTTCTGGGGCACCGCCCTGCTTTCTCCGCTACATCATCCATGAAAAAAACAAACAGAGGGCCGAGGGTCGAGGGTCGAGGGATGCGCCTGAGGGCGCGGCTTGTCACTCATCACTCGTCGCTCGTCATTCTCCGCGCATGATCGTTGTCCTCGGACTAAGCCACCATTCGTCGCCCGTGGAACTGCGGGAGCGGTTTGCTTTTCATGAGGCGCGCGTGCCGGCCATTCTCCAATTGCTCCGGCAGGAGCGCATCGTGGAGGAGGCTGTCATTCTCTCCACGTGCAATCGCGTGGAGATCTACGCCTCCACCCCGCTCGATACGCCCAAAGCGTTTGCGGAACTGAAGGAGTTTCTCGTCACGTGCCACGATTACCGCGACCCGCTGACGGATGAAATTTACATGCTGAGCGAACCGCAAAGCATTCATCACTTGTTCAAAGTGGCCTGCGGGATTGATTCGATGGTCCTCGGCGAAACCGAGATTCTCGGCCAGTTAAAAAAGGCCTACGATCTCGCCCTGCAACATCAACACACCGGCCCGCGGCTGAACAAAGCCTTCCAACGCGCGTTCAACGTGGCCAAACATATCCGCACCGAAACGAGCATCCAGCGCGGCAGCGTCTCCGTCGGCTCCGTTGCGGTCGAACTCGCGGAGAAGATTTTTTCATCCCTTGATCACCGACACGTGATGATCATTGGCGCGGGCGACACGAGCGAGAAGACCGCGCGTGCCCTGCTTTCGCGCGGCGCGCAAAGCATCATCGTCACGAATCGCTCGCACGAGCGCGCCCAGGCACTCGCGACGGAATTCGGCGGCCGCGCGGTGAACTTTGATGACTGGTCGAATGAATTTGCGCACATCGACATCGTCATCAGCAGCACCGCCGCGCCGCATCACATCCTGACCCGCGCCAAACTGGAGCCGTTGATGAAGCTGCGCAAAAATCGGCCGTTGCTGCTCGTGGACATCGCGGTCCCGCGCGACATCGATCCGGAAGTGAACCTTCTGCCGAACGTTTACCTTTATAACATTGATGATTTGCAGGCCATCGCCGACGATTATTTGAAACAGCGCAAAGAAGAAATCGTCCGCTGTGAAAAAATCATTCACCAAAAGGCCGAATCGCTTCTTGGATTAAAAACCTCCACAGACATTGCCGGCGACAATCGATTGCCTTTTCCAAATCTGCGTAAATCCGCGTAATCCGCGGTTCCAAATTTCATGCCCGAAAAACCCATCATCATCTGCACCCGCGGCAGCGCGCTTGCGCTCGCGCAATCCAACATGATCGCGGCGGAGTGCCGGCGGATTTTTCCGCGCCTGCGCTTCGAGCTGAAGATCATCAAGACCACCGGCGATAAATTGCAAAAGGCTTCGATGGCCAAAGCGGATGGCGGGTTGCCCAAAGGCCTTTTCACAAAGGAACTCGAAGTCGCGCTCGTGAAAAAACAGGCCGATGTCGCCGTGCACAGCCTGAAGGATTTGCCGACGGAATTACCCGCCGGGCTGATTCTCGCCGCCACTCCGAAACGCGCTGATGTTCGTGACGTTTTGATTTACCGGGACGCGGATTATTTCGCGAACCCGGAGAATCATCAGAAGGAAGAATGGACGCCCGGGCAAAGCGCGTTGACGGGGTTAAAACCACACACGAAGCTCAAGGATTTTCCGAAGGGCGCCACCGTCGCGACCAGCAGCACGCGGCGCAAGGCGCAATTGCTCGCGGCGCGGCCCGACCTGAGGGTCGTGGAAATCCGCGGCAACGTCACGACGCGCATGCAAAAAGTCGCCGACCGCGCGGAACTCGACGGCACTGTCCTGGCGCTCGCCGGCATTTCGCGGCTGAACTTCACCATTTCCGACGACGGCAAACTCCACGGCGACGCGGTGCCGGATGGGTTGCTTGCGACGGTTCTCGAAACGGACGTGATGCTTCCCGCCGCCGGCCAGGGCGCGATTGGGATTGAGATTCGCGCGGACGACGAGCGCATTACAAAAATCTGCGAGCGCCTGAATCATTTCAACACGTTCCAATGCGTGACCGCCGAGCGCTCATTCCTTGCGGGCATGGGCGGCGGCTGCCAAAGCCCCGTGGCCGCGCACGCGGAGGTTGTGGGCGAACAATTAAGAATGCGCGCGATTTCTTTTGCGAACGGGCCGATGAAGCGGACTGAAGGAAAACGCCCGATCAAGGAAGCCGCCGAACTTGGCCAGCAGCTCGCGACGGAATTGAAATGATCACTGCATCCGCCTGACGCGGTAAAACCGCTGGGTGAAATTCGTAGCCGTTGAATCCGTAATGACGAGATCATCGGTCGAAGCCACGTTCGTGCTGATGGGCGCCCAATTGACGAGGTCGGTTGACGCCTCCACGATATTCGTATAGCCCGGAACCAGGCCGTCACACCGGATTTGACAGCCGCTGCGCGTGAGGGTCGCGCTCTTGACAGTCAAGGGCCTGAACAAATCGCCCAGGTCAGCCGTGTTGGTGGCGTCATTCAGCAGCGGCCTCACGCCGAATGTTTCCTGCAACGAGCGCAACAGCGAGCTGTGTGTGTAATGAATTGTGTTCGTGTAACCGCCACCGCGCGCCAGCGGTGAAAGCGCTATGAATCCGATCGGGCCGTCGTCGCCCACGCCTTCGTCCCACGTGATGAAAATCGCCCCGTTATCGGCATACGCCGGAGAGGCGAGAATTTTTGGAATCTCCGTGGAGAGCCACGTGTCCGCCTGGGCCAGCGGATTATACAACGGGTCGCAGGAATTATGGCCGTCATCGCACAAGTTGGGAGTGATGAAATTGTAACGGGCGACGGTGTTGTTCGCCAGATCGCCGGCCAATTCCGAGTAAGGGCGAATATGTGCTATGGCATAAGCCCAGTCCGGATTGTTGGTGCCGGTGACGTCATCGAAGTACACGAAGGGATCGTGGCGCACGGCATACAAATTCACGTCGTTGAGCGGCGTTTCCAGGCCATCGATGTCTTCCTGGTACGCTTTCCAGGAAATTCCGGCCGCCTGCAATTGGGTGACGAGATGGTTGGTGGTTGATTGATGATAAACGTCCGGCGTGTTGTTCGCAGGAATACCGAAATCCGTGCCGGCTTCGATCCAGACGTAATTGCGGAGGCTCGGGTGGTTGGCGGGCGGATTATAATATTGTTCGCAATAAGAGGCGGCCGGGAGGAGCACCTGATTGATGTAGGGCGCGTTCGTGTTGCCTTCGATATCGTTCCAGTTGTGATTTTCCAGCACGATGACAAAAACAGTCTTAAGCGGCGGCATGGAATCCGCGGAGACAAATGTAGTGAGAGCGAGAATCAGAGCGCAGAGGAAACGTCTCTTCACGAGGCGAGGCTATATTGCAAGAAGCATCCCGAAAAGCCTTATTGTTACACAATTGTCACTTTGACCCGGTAAGAATCCTTTTCTGGTTCGCGACGCAACATCGCTTAAGCCAAGCCTTCAAACTGCCGATAATTACCGTGTTAGACGGGCCGTCCATCGGGCTAAATACAGCCCGAAACGTGCCCAAAAATACGGGTGAAGCGAGATTTTACTTCACTTTTACATAGAGTTTTCTATTCTAAAGTACGTGACTGTTGAGACGTTCAAAGACGAGATGGCGTTGGCATTGAAGGCGTATGATTCATACGTCATCAATATCGATAAAATTCCCGAAGAATTTGAAGCCTCGCTCAAATCTCTGATGGCCAAGGCGATTCGCGCTTATGAAACGCGCGGGCCGCAGCTTCGCCACGGCATCGCGCTCGATAAACACGTCACGGTCATCCTCAGCCAAAGCGACACGGAGCGCCCGTTGTGCGGGATTTATTTCAATCTCCATTCGCCGTATCAGAAGCAATCGCTGCCGAAGACGGTCAAGGCACTCGAGGAAAAAACGAGCAGGGCCTCCGAAGACTAGGGATTTACGATTGACGATTGACGAGTGGATTAAAAAAACACCGCACGCTCGTAAATCACTTTGGACGGACTTCATCGCCCTTTTGGGCATCGCCCAACACAATGTCCGCGGCCGAATTGTTCCCACGCTGCGGCTCGGTGATTTTAATTTCACCAACGATCGCGCCGTTGCGGAAAACATTCATGCGCGAGCCGACGGGCGGCAATTGGCCGATAGGAAACGTCAGCACCACAAACCGGAGGTCTTCATTCACCCGGCTTACGCGTCCGACAATATTTTCGTCCGGCGTGATGATGAAGGTATTGGAAGCATTCGTCCCGCCGGCGTTCAGATCCACCACTGGCGGCGGAGTTGAGTTCTTGTGCCTGCCCCCAAAGCAACCGGTCGCGCCCAACAACAAAAGCAACCCGGCCACATAAACGGCGAATTTCATGCGTCGAGTTAAGTCAGGCTCCAGCACAACGTCAACTCACATTTCCAACAGGCAGGCGCGCGGCATTTATGCCGCTTCAGCGTTCGTGCGGAACAAAGCTTCAAAATACTCCCCATCTGCTTTTCGGTGGTCACGCCGAAGCGGACTGAAGTCCGCGCTCCTGGTGCGCATGCCGGATGGCACTCAATGGTGGGGCCGCAACGTCAAGAAAACTTAAAAACACCATTGATTGACACCCATTTTTTCATCTGCGTTAATTCTGCGCTGTCTGCGGGTTAATGCTCTAATTCATGAAATCAGATAATTTGCTCCGACACGTCTGGGTGCCGTTCGTCATCGCGGTGGTGGTCTATGTGATTTTTTACACGGGCATTGAGCATCGCCGCACCCGCAACGGGCCGTGGCTCGTCACGTTCACGAACAATGCCGCGGGTGCCCCCACCCTGCTCATCAACCAGCCGAAGCTCGCCATCACGAACCTGCAAATCACGTTCCCGGGCGAAACCAACACGCAAAGCGCCTCGTTCGAATTCAGCCAGCCGCGCGAGGTGCCCTGGGATGTGCCCTTCGGCAAATGCGTTTTCATGGACACCACCTTTTTGCCCGGAACCATCGTCTTCGATGTGTACGGCCACGAGATTCAACTGATCCCGCGCGTGTTGACCATCGACGGAAAAGAAACTCCCTGGCGTTCGGATGCGATCATTTCGGTGGCGCGGACGAATGCGGCACAAAAGCTTTGAACGGAAGGAAACAGAGGGAAAAATCTCCGTGCGCCATTTCGTGAAATCATTTTTCCCGCGACGCGCCCTGCCAGGTCAGGAGAAGGAATTCCACACGGCGAGGTACGCGGGGGAATAGGTACGCTGGACGCGTTTGAGATTTTGGCGGGCGAGGTCCAGTTGATCCAGCTTTTCGCGGGCGCCTTCTTTGGCGGCGGTCAGCGCGGAGCTGTTTTGTTTTTCGATTTCGATCAATCCGGAAATCATCCTGCGCAAGTCGGCTTCCTTCGGGGCGCGGTCAATGCCCATCTGCTGCCACTCCTGGCGGACCAGGGCGGTGAGGCGGATGATGCGCGGCTGAAGGGCTTTGAGCCGGTTTTGATAATCGCTGACGCGGAGCCAGTCGCGTTCGCGGATGGCGTCACCCTCCTGTTCGGCGAGTTTCTGCCAATCCTTATAGGCTTCGTGCAGGGAATTTTCGGCGGTCATAGGAAGGCGGTTCAGGCTGCGAGGGTTGCGGGCTCGGGTGAGCCATGCCTGGACAACATCGTGGCCCACGCATCGCGCAGGACCGTGAGGTGGCGAATCACTTCGCCGACGCCGGCGGGATTCTTTTTGACGTTGCTCTCCCAGATGCGGCGTTCGAAATAATTATAAAGCCGGCGCATGTTTTCGGCGAATTCGCCGCCATCCTTCATATTCAACGCAATGTTGAGTTCGCGGATGATTTGGTGGGCGCGCTGGAGATTGTTATGTATGATCATGTTCGACTCGGCCGGGTCGCTGTTGGAAAAGCCGGGGAGCGAACGTTCGAGGGAGCGGATGGCGCCCTCGTAAAGCATCAGGACAATTTGTCCGGGAGGAGCGGTGAGGGTGGCGGTTTCGCGGTATGATTTCCAGGGATTAGCAGCTCGCATGTTTAAAGTCTTACGGGGTGTTATTGATTTTTGACGCGTATGGCCAAAAGCACGGCGATCCGGTCCAGCACGTCATCCGGCGGGTATTGCGAATCTGAAACCAATGTTTTGCCCAATTCGACTTTTTCGGGGCGGACAGCCTGCAGGCCTTTTAATTGATCCTGTACTGCCTGGGTGTCCTGAAACGAAATTCCATCCGTCGCCGAAGCCGCCCCGTCCTGCCGGGAGGCTGGCTGGCTCGGTCCCGTTGCCGGAACACGACTTGGATTGAATTCAATCTCCATATCTACTTTTCCTGCTTGGCACATCGGTAGCTGTGGCCAAAACTTTAGGACAAATTTGAGGCGATTTAGAGCAATTCAGGGGGATTTGAGGGGGTTTACCGGTCCGGTAACGTTGCAAACAGCCGTGCGGCCGTGTACTCCCCAAATTTTGAAGGCGAATTCTGAATAAACCACACATCCGGGGCCCCGCTTGGATCGCGTTCTTCGGTCAATTGATGTCTCCGGGCCCCGTTTTCCACGGCTGACTGGCCTGCATCAAAAACTTCGTCCGCCGCCCAAATCGTCTTGCGCGTCTGCGCTTCCACCAGCCGCAAGCGCCAACCGACCTCCAGCGGCGGATACGGGCGGAAGACCGTCAAACGCGCGAACAATACTGCGTCGCACCCGGAATTGTCACGAATGAGCGAAAAAAAATCGGCCGGCAGCGTGTCTTCGCTGCCCCAATACTCCTGGCCGGTTCGAATTCTCAAAAAATCCGTGTTGGCGCGGACGACTTCAAATTTTTTGGTTTTGATCAACTCCGTCGTGAGAACCGGCTCGAGCAAGGCGCGGCCCTGAGTCGCGTTATAACTATTTTCATCACACGTCACCGGCAGCACTGCGACGCGGCGAATATTCACGGGCAAGGACGGCAAATCCACGAAGACATTTTGCGGATGATAGCTTGCCCCGCGCACGATATCCCGCGGCGTGCCGATGGCACATCCGCCGAGCAATCCGCACACGGCCAGTGCCGCGGCGGCTGCGAGCATTTTCAAAATGGAGAACCGGTTCATGGCTTAGAGCGAGCCGCTATTTACTTGTTGGGTCAGGTAGCTCAGTTCCTGGTTGATCTGTGACTCGGCCTGTTCCATGGCCTCGAATTCACTCGTCCAATGGTCGGAATCCGAGCTGATTTTCGTTTCCAGATTCGCGATCTGCGTGCTGAGAGTATTGGTTTGCGAGGTCAGCGCCGCCTGGTGATTCGGGATGGTGCCATTGTCGCCAATCGTGGTGTTCAGAAACGTATTCACCTGCGTTGCCCAGCCGTTCGTGGGATCGGTAAAGAACGACTTCACGTCGTTCAGGTTATTCGTGAGGGCATCATTGAGCGCGGTCGTATCCGTGATCTTCAAGGTGTTGTCCTGGCCGTTCGTCTGAATGCCGAGGTCCGACAACATTTTGATGGTTCCCGACAAACCCGGCAGCGAGGAAAACACGGAGGAGCGCAATTGCGACGCGATGTTGCTCGCAGTCAGATCGCCCGTCAGCGTGCCGGGTGTCACCGTCCCATCTGAACCGGTGGTGACGATCTGCTGCGCGCTGATGTCGCTTTGCACCGCGTTGTAATCGTTGACGAACTGCGAGATCGCGTTGCTGATTGTAGTGGTGTCGCTGCTCACCGTCATCGTGACCGTGCCCGCCTTCACGGCGGTCACTGTGAGCCCGGCAACGGCGGAGCTTGTCGGCGAAATAATGTTTGATTGGCTCGTCAACTGCGGGCCGTTATTGACCGTGTATTTCAGGTCCTGGCCGCGTTGCAGCGTGCCGGTGGAAAGGCCAGTGGCCGCGGCAAAATTGCCGGTCACGTCCTGCACCGAAATTCCCACGTCGCCCGTTGTTTTGTCGGTGAGGATGAAGCGATTGTTCAACGAATCGTAACTGGCCGTCACGCCGGCGGCGGAATTGGTGATGCGCGCCAGCACGTCCTGGATGGAGTCGGTGCTCGCGTTGTAATTGATGGTCACGCCGTTCACGGTGAACGCGCCGTTGCCGGAGCCGCCGTCTTGAATTTGCGTCTGCAAATTCGCGCTCGAGAGGCCGACGGACAACTGGATGTGGCCGAGCGACAAGCTGCTGGTGATGGTGCTGGTTCCGCCGTTGGTGACTTCATTGCCGTTGTACAACTGGGCGGCTTGCAAAAAGTTGCTGCTGTCCGTTGCGCTGCCAATCACGATCGGGCTGCTGCTCGAAAGCGTAATTTTGTCGGCGGTCGAATCGTAGGAAGCGGTCACCGAATTGCCCGTGGCCGTGGCAATTTTATCAAAGACCTGCTGCAACGTGTCCGTGGTGGAAATATTGACCTGGGCGCCGTTGATGGTGAAGGTTCCTGCCGTCACCGGCGTGGCGAAGCCGGCTGTGCCGATGACCGTGCTGGCCGGGCCGTTGGGAGCGAGAATTTGCCCGACGTTGTTCGCGCCGTTGATTTGAGCGGCGGTGGCCAATTGCGAAATATTGAAAGTGAAACTGCCTATGGCCGCGCCGGAAGCGGCCGTTGCGGAAGCAATGGTGGAATCGGAGCTTTGCGCGAGCGCGCTTTGGAAAAATGACGGATCCTGAAGGGTTTGAATGTCGGTCTGGAGTGTCGTGAGATCGCTGTTGATGGTGGTGTAAGCCGAGGCCTGCGCGGCGATGGCGGTCTGCTGGTTTTTCCACGGCGTTTCCGCGGCGCGCTCAGCATCCGCGAGCTGCGTCACAACGGATTGCCAGTCGAAGCCGGAAGCCAGGCCGGAAACGGCCAGTGAGGAATTGCCGTTGCTGGTTGAGGAACCGCCCACGGTCGTGAGCGCGTTGGAGTTCAGGAATGAACCCAGGCTTGAACTGCTGGTTGACGATACTGTCGACATATTTTCTCTTCTACCTACCCTTATATCGGGATTTTCCATCAATGCTTTAAGGCAAAAGCTCGGACGGCGCACTCGCGCCGTCCGAGGAACTAGTCAATTCATCAACCGAGCTGATTACTGCAGGAGTTTCAGCGCGATTTGAGGAAGAGCATTCGCCTGGGCCAACATCGCCGTGCCGGTCTGGACGAGGATGTTTTGCTTGGCGTAGTTCGTACTCTCCTGGGCGATATCAACATCCATGATCTGGCTGTTGGCCGCCGAGAGGTTGTTGTTCAGCGTCGAGAGCTGATTGCTGTAGTCAGTCAGCGTCTCAATGTTCGCACCGAGGTTCGCGCGGTCAGACGCGAGCTGGGTGATCGCAGCTTTGACGTCCGAGAGGGCCGTCACTGCACCAGCTGTGGTGCCGATGGAATCACTGGCCATCTTGCTGTAGGTCGTGGCCGTGAGGTCCACGCCCGTGCTGGTGAACGTATTGGCATCGCTGTCAATCGTCACCTGCAGAGTGCCACCGGAGAACAAGCTCACGCCGTTGAAGTCCTTGGTCGAAACGTTGTTCACGTAGTTCGCCAGGGTCTGGAACTCCTGCTGATACAGGGCGCGGTCGCTGTCCGATTTCGTCGTGTCCATCGATTGCACAGACAGTTCGCTCATACGATTCAACGCGTTGTTGACCTGTTGCAGGTAACCATCCTGCGTTTGATTGAACGAAATCGCGTTGCCGATGTTATTCATCGCCGCGGTATTGCGTCCCATCTGGGCGGTCAAGTTCATTGAAACGGCCAAACCCGCCGAGTCATCCGAGGGCGAAATCACTTTCGAACCGGAGGACAAACGAGCGAGGGATTGGCTCAAGTTGGTGCTGGACTGTCCCAACAATTGAGCGGTTTGTGCTGCTGATGTATTTGTATTAATGACCATAACTGCTGACTCCTTCCATGAGTCACCCCTTGCGGGGCTTTTTAATTACATGGCATCCCTGCCACGAGGCGCCTCTTTTCCCGGGCGTGCGCCTGTTTCTCCCTGCTGGCCGTTTAAGGCCGCCAGCCGCCGGTTTCCCACAGCAACGTATCGGCAAGTTTTGCCGAGACTTTAGCCGTGAAATCGATTGGTGGCGGATTTTGCCGGGAGGACTGCTTCCACAAATAGTGCTGCAACACGTTTGCGGCCTTGTCTTCGGCTGCCCCCCATCCACGCAGGACGCCCGCAGTGGCCCGTTTTCCATTTCCCGCGAAGGAGGTCGCCATTCCTTCACGGGCATTGCAACGAAAACGGCCGCTGCGGGCATTCACTGTTTGGAAGCGATTTTTCATCTTGATCGCTTTAGTACTTCCTCTGGGCTTTTTAATTCCGGTCCTGTGCTTGTTCTTCCTCAGTGGGTCCGGCAGGCTTTTCCCTGGATCTCCCGGACGGCCCCAAGGCCGTCCGGGGATTACCCACCTGCCTCGAAGAAACCTTACTGGAGAAGCTTGAGCACGCTCTGCGGCAGCGTATTGGCCTGGGCCAACATCGCGGTGCCGGTTTGGACGAGAATATTTTCCTTGGCGTAGTTCGTACTCTCCTGGGCGATATCAACATCCATGATCTGGCTGTTGGCCGCCGAGAGGTTGTTGTTCAACGTCGAGAGCTGATTGCTGTAATCCGTCAGCGTCTCCATGTTGGCGCCGATGTTCGCGCGATCCGCTGCGAGCGTCGAAATGGCCGTCTTCACATCCGCCAACGCCGTCAAAGCGCCGGTGGTGGTGCCGACCGTATCGGCCGAGAGGTTCGTGAATGCCGTGCCAGTCATGTCAACGCCAGTCATCGTGAAGGTGTTGGCATCGCTGTCGATGGTCACATTCATGTTGCTGCCGTCGAAGAGGCTGACGCCGTTGAATTCCTTGGTCGCCACGTTGTTGACGTAGTTCGCCAGGGTGCTGAATTCCTGTTGATACAGGCTGCGGTCGCTGTCGGACTTGGTGACGTCCTGCGATTGGATGGCCAATTCGCTCATGCGGTCCAAGGCATTGGTGACCTGCTGGAGGTAACCGTCCTGGGTTTGGTTGAACGAGATGGCGTTGCCGATGTTGTTCGCTGCCGCGGTATTGCGGCCCATTTGGGCCTCGATATTCATCGAGACCGCCAGGCCGGCGCTGTCGTCGGCGGGCGAAGTGACCTTCGAACCGGATGACAAACGAGCCAGGGATTTGCTGAGTGCAGTCGAGGATTGCATGAGCAGGTTAGCGCTGCTCTCTGCGGCGAGGTTGGTATTGATGACCATAATAACTCTTTCCGTGAGTCGCTCCGGTGGGTAACCGGAGCATTGATTTTTCGCGACGTCCTTGTCGCGCGTGTGCATTTAAGGGCCGCACACAATTATTCCCGCCGGTTGTTTCAGGCTGCCGGCTGCCTTCATCTCACTTTCGCGAGATGCCCTTTAATCGGAGGAAGGGGGTGGGACTTGAGATGGAACTGAAAAAATTTCGGAAAGAAATTTTCTGGAAAATTGAAAAAAAAGCTAAAGTCGGAAACACCACTCCTTTGAAACCGCGGATAACGCGGATAACGCGGATAAAAAAACTATGTAGCGGCGCGCATCCTGCCACGGCGGGACGCCCTACCACAAGCTCGCTGTCCCCTCTTATCCGCGCCCATCCGCGTTATCCGCAGTTAGACATCAGGTCCAAAGCATCTGCGGATAACCCCCACTCGCAATCAACTTGCGAATCCCCTCCACCACAAAAGGCCGGTCCTCGCGATACGTGACCCCAAACCACGAATCCGTTGTGCGCAAAACCCGGCACCGCTCCCGGCGCGCCGCCACGAGTTCGTTCACCACGGATGGAATATAAAGCTCGCTCTTTTCTTCCTGGCCATGCTTCTTCAGAAACTCAATCAATTGCTGGCGCAAATGCGGAAACAAACCCGGCGTGAAACCCCACATGTTCATGGAGACCGGCTCGTCACCGCTGAGGCGTTGCATTGCTCCCCTGGCATCCACGTATTTCGCGCCCGGGCCATCCTTCTCTATTTTCGTGAGTTCGGTCACGCCCTGCAAATATCCATCCGGCCCGACGCGGCACGCGCCGCGCGCCACAGTGCCGAATTCCGAAAGCGTGTTGCGCAAGATAAAACCCACCATCGCGTAATCCGCAGTGCCGGAACGCAAATGCTCCGCCAGCACGCGAAATGAATCCGCGCCGTAAAAATCATCGGCGTTGATCGCCGCGAACGGTTCGCGAATCACCGGCTCCGCCATCAGAATCGCCTGGCCCGTCCCCCACGGTTTTTTGCGATTCGGCGGAACGGAAAATCCCGGGGGCAATTTGTCCAGTTCCTGAAAAACGTATTCCACCGGCAAACGCTTTTCGAATCGCGCGCCAATCGCCTCGCGAAACGCGCTCTCGATGTCGTGGCGAATCACGAAAACCAGTTTTCCAAATCCCGCGCGCATCGCGTCGAAAATGGAATAATCAATGATCGTCTCGCCATTCGGCCCGACCGGATCAATTTGTTTCAGACCGCCATAGCGGCTGCCCATTCCGGCAGCCAGCACCAACAACGTGGGTTTGCTCATTGTGCTTTGGGTTTGAAATAGAGGGTCACTTTTCCGGAAGAATTCGCCTTGCCGACAGAAGCCTGCACGCTGTATTTCGCATTTTCCTTCACCGCCGTCAGATTGAGAACGTAAACCGGATTACTCGGATTGCGCGCCGCATAGCCGGCGTGATTATCCGCCGCGACTTCCTTTCCGTCTTCGAGCAATGCAACCGAGTGGATCGGCAAGCCGCTGCCTTTTGCGAAATAAAACACGATGTGATATTGCCCCGCGCCCTTGATTTGCGACGTCACGTCCCATTGGATGTTGGTCGAATTCCCCGACGCGGATGATTTCCATTCCCCAATCGGCACCGATAGATCGCGCCGGTAATTCACCCCAAACGCGGCGAGTCGCAATTCGTGCGTCCGCAACCTCTGGCTGAAGTCATCCCAATTGCGTTTGTCCTTCGGCGACCAGGTCACTTCGGCGAGCGCGCACAAACGCGGAAACGCCATATATTCGACGTGCGCCAGCGAGGCAACATATTCCGTCCACAAATTGCATTGGCCGCCGAGAATGTGGGATTGGTATTGCGCTTCGAGACCCTTTGGCATGGGTTCAAACGAATAAACCCGGTCGAGCGGCAGGAAATTCCCAATGGCGTACGGCTCCGTGGAGTGGTCGAGGGATTGATAGTAGTCGAGGTAACAATAACTCGTCGGGCACATCACGACGTCGTGCCCGCTCATGGCGGTTTTGACGGCGCCGCCGATCCAATCCATGACCGCCGCGTTTTTCGGCAGCGGCGCATCCGCAATTTCGCTCCACCCGAGCAACACCTTGCCGTGCTCATTCACGAATTTTCCGATGCGCCCCGTGAAGTATCCCTGCAACTGGTCCAGATTCGTGTATCCGTGGGATTTCATGATCGCCAGGCAGGAATCACATTTTCCCCACGTCGCTTTTTTAGCGGCCATGTCCACTTCATCACCGCCCACGTGAATGTATTTGCCGGGGAACAACTGCATCACTTCGCTCAAAATGTCGTCGAGGAACGTGTACACCTTCTCGTCGCCCACACAAAAAACGCCGCGATTCACGCCCGCCCCGGTGTCCGTGCTGAACGGACCGCCGTCGCAACTGTATTCCGGATACGCCGCCAGCGCGGCAATCGCGTGTCCGGGCATTTCGATTTCCGGCACCACGGTGATGTGCAATTTCGCCGCGTAGGCGACCACTTCGCGCACATCGTCCTGCGAATAAAATCCCCCGTAACGCCCGTCCGACCCGTAAGCCGATTTCGGCGGCGCCGACCAGCCAGGATGAGCGTTTTGGGTGTCCAGCTCGCCGTCGTCATTGCGCGGCGGCGTCACGCTGGCGTTTTTCCGCCAGGCGCCGACTTCGGTCAGCTTCGGATATTTTTTGATTTCAATCCGCCAGCCCTGGTCGTCGGTGAGATGCCAATGAAACATGTTCAACTTGTGCAACGCCATTTCGTTGAGCACACGCTCGACGTCCTCCTTGGAGAAGAAATGGCGAGCGCAATCCAGCATGAAGCCGCGCCATTGAAAGCGCGGCTCGTCTTCGATGTGCACCGCCCACGGAATTTCCCAGGCAACCTTCGTCACGGAGGTGCTTGAAAAAATCTGCGGGGGGAACAATTGCAGCAAAGTTTGCGCTCCATAAAACAATCCCGCCTGCGTCGGCGCTTTGATGGAAACCCCGTCCGGCGTGACATCCAATTCATACCCTTCCGGGCCCAACGCGCCATTCGCGCCCTTGGTCGTCAATTCGATGCGTCCCTTCACCGGTTCATCATTGGTGTAAATCGGCAAAGAGTAGCCGGTGGAGGCGCGCAATTTGCCGGCGAGATATTCACCCGTCGCAGCGGACGGCTCATCCATCTGGATGCGTGTCGCAGGGCCGAGGAGAAACCGGCCCTCCTTCACCTCCATTTTCTGCGGCAGGGGAACAATCGCCGGACCGTTCGTTGCCCCGCCAAACGCAGCCGCCGTCAAAAAAAACGCCCCAAGGGCGAAGAGGTATGCTCTCATCTGCAAAACAATCTGCCCGCTGTCAGCCGATTGCGAAAGGCCGAATTCGATGTTCCCCCCACCCATGCTTGACCCGACCGCACTCGTTGCTACACTGCAAACGAACTCAATGAAATTTTTTTGCGCGATTTTGGTGGGAGCGATGCTGTCAGGCTTCGGATTCAGGGCCGAAGCGGAGTTGGTCAACGGTCTTGATTCCATCGTTCACGATTCTGTCATCACGTATCAGGAAGTGGACGACGCCGCATCGCTCGTGGTCCAGCGCGTGCGCGATGAATACGGAAATCAACCCGATGAATTGCGCAAGCAACTTGCCAACGCCTTGAAGGAAACGCGGGAGGAGCTTCAGGAACGCGAATTGATCCTGCACGAATTCGCCACCGCCGGCTACAGCCTCCCTGAAAGCATCATCGACGAGCAGTTCGATGATTACATCAAGAGCAAGTACGGCGACCGCGTCACGTTCACCAAGACGTTGCAACAGGAGGGAGTCACTTACGAAAAGGCCCGCAAGGATTACCGGGACACGTTCATCGTGGAACAGATGCGCTATCAGAACGTCTCCAAGGCCATCATTATTTCCCCGCACAAAGTCGAGACGTATTACCTGGACCACAAGGACGATTTCAAGGAAGAGGACAAGGTGAAGCTGAGCATGATTGTTTTAACCAACGCGCCGGACGCGGACACGGCCCAGACCCGGAAACTCGCCGATGAAATTCTCGCCAAGCTCAATGACGGGGCCAATTTCGGCGACATGGCCGCCATCTACTCGCAAGGTTCCCAGGCCAGAAACCGCGGCGATTGGGATTGGGTGGAAAAATCCGTGCTGCGCAAGGAGCTGGCGGACGTGGCTTTTTCGCTGAAACCCGGTGAACACAGCGGGGTCATCGAAACGCCCGGAGCCTTCTACATCATGAAGGTCGAAGACCGCAAGGAAGCGCACATCAAACCGCTCTCCGAAGTGCGCGACCAGGTCGAGGCGCTTCTGCTCGCCAAGGAACGCACCCGCCTGCAGCAGCAGTGGATCGACAAGCTCAGGAAGAAAACCTTCGTTCAGGAATTTCCTTACTGAACGACGGGCGGCCAGGGGCGGCGCAGTCCATTTTCAAATGCGGATTGGGATTACACTCGGTGACGTCACGGGCGTCGGGCCGGAAGTGACACTGAAAGCGCTGGCGACCGAAGCCAAATCGGATGACGCGCATTACGTGATCATCGGCGATGCCGGCTGGCTGCGGCGGACCAACCAGCAGTTCGGGCTGAATCTTCCGCTCGAGGATTTTCGCGAAAAGGACCCCGCTCGCATTTCCATTCTCAATCCCCTGCCCGACCCGCTCGCGCCAGACCTCGTGGCCGGCTCACCCGCCGCGGCTCGCTCGGCGGTGGAATGGCTGAAGGTGGCCGCGCAACATTGCCTGCATCACGAATTGGATGCCATGGTCACCGCGCCGGTGAGCAAGGAAAACATCATCCGCGCCGGCCATGCGTTCGTCGGGCAAACGGAATTTCTCTCGCAAATCGCCGGCACCGAACGCACTGTCATGATGCTCCTCGGCCACGACGATCGGGCCCGCTGGCTTCGCGTGGCCCTGGCCACGACGCACATCCCGCTTAAAATGGTTTCGGAGCAATTAACCAAGGCGAAAATTGAACTCGCGATCGAACTCGCCGCCAAAGCCTGCCAGGATCTGCGCCTGCCCCGCGCTCGCGTGGCGGTCTGCGGATTGAACCCGCACGCGGGCGAGGGCGGCGAATTGGGCACCGAGGAAAAAATCACCGTCGGCCCCGCCGTCCTCGCGGCGCAACGCCGCCAGATCGACGCCGTCGGACCGTTCAGCGCCGATACGCTTTTCTATCATGCCTACCGCGGCGATTACGATGCGGTCGTCGCCATGTATCATGACCAGGGATTGTGCCCGCTGAAATTGATTGGATTTGAAACCGGCGTGAATTGGACCCTCGGCCTGCCCTTCATCCGCACTTCGCCCGACCATGGCACCGCCTACGACATCGCCGGCGAGGGCATCGCCGATCCTTCCTCGATGATTTCCGCGATCCGGCTCGCGAAACAGTTGGCGGCGCGCTAACGTGCTGCCGGCATCCTGCCGGCAGATTATTTTACGTTGTCTGCTTCTGCCCCGCCATCTGGCCGCGCGTGACGCCCAGTTGATTCATCAACTTCAAATCACGCCACAAATCCGTGCCGGAAATTTCGCCGCGCAAAAGCTGGCGATATTTGCCAATCGTCTGGCTGACCTGGGCCGGCGTTTCATTCAGGAACTCGATGCGAAAATTGCGCACGCCCAATGCCTTCATGTGTTTCACGTACTCGGCGCCGGTTTGCGCCAGCGCATGGAACACTGTGTTCCGGCAGCCGACATCCGCCTTCAGCGGATGCTCCATGCCCACGCGATCGCGCAATTTCACATCGTGTTTGTCGCAGGGCCGGCCGCAGTTCGTGTAATCCGTCCCGCTCGAAAGAAACGCGCAGAACACGCAATGCTCCATGTGAAACATCGGCATGTGTTGATGAATCGCAATCTCGAACCACTCGGGCGGCGCTCCTTGCAGCAACACTTCGAGTTGCTGAAAATTCAAATCATACGACGCCGTCACCCGCTCGAGTCCAAATTTATTTTTGAAATAATCCGCGGAAAGATGATTGGCGATGTTGAGCGAAAAATCCCCCACCCGCCGGTCATTGGCGAAAAATTTCAAGTGATCATAATTCCGAACCAGATAGCCATCCGCCTCGCACGACCGCACCTGTTGCAGCGTCCATTCCTCGCCGGTTTTAAAAATGCGCGGCGGCGCAACGAAAATTTCGGTTTTTAAATTTGAATTTTTGTTCTGCGCCGCCCGCACCGCGGCCACCGCGTCCCGATATTTTTTTGGGTTTTCGAAATCGCAATAAATCGTCTCCACTCCCGCATCGAGCACCGTTTCGACCTGCGCGAGATTGCGCACAAGAACAATTAAACGCGGAACGCCGATCTCGCATCGCGGAACATGCCCGATACTTCCGTGTTCCGTGTTCCGTGTTCCGTGAGCATTTAATGTCCACCGCTTGGGAGCGGACCGTTGCCGTTCCAATTCGGCGACAATTTCGCGCCGGAGCCGATTCAGTTCGCTGACGGGCAACAAAACTTCGCCGGTGAGAAAATTCTTCAATTCGCCAAGCTCGAACGGCGTCCCACCCAGGCGGCCCAATTGTTCGCGCAACCGCTCCGTGCCCAGCGGCTGCTTCTCGGCCGTCGCCAGCGGCATCGCGGAATCCATGCGTGCGACATGTCCCAATTCATCACGCGCGATCAGCGTCAGCGGTTTGCCCGCGAGACCGTGCACTTCCATGTCAATCGCGCGCCGGAATTTCGGGGCGTCCCCCTCAAAACTTTGCCGCAACCGGCGATCGAGCTCGGGATCGCTGGTCTTCCAGAGCTTGTCGCCGGCGTGCACGCGGCTGAAATCAATATCACCGTGACCGAAGTGGACGGAGACGTGTTCCCGCCTTCGCTGCGCTTCGGTGTGGCCAGCCGTGTTCCGTGTTCCGTGATTTGTTTTGTCGCCGTGGGCTGTTTTTTTCACTTCGTAAACGCGGCCGCCCTCTTCCTTATCTTCCGGTTTGCCGGCATCAAATACCACTCCATCACCCGGCTTCAACGGAGCGGCGAGCGTCATCACGACGCCATCGCGCAATATGGATTCCACTTCGCCAAGAAAAACCCCGCGCTTTTTTCCGAAACGCGCGTGAACCAGTTGTTGATTGTTGATGCCGCCAAACCAGCCGGTGTAAAGACCACGCGAGAACGCCATCTCCAATTCATATTTCCGCGTTCCACGTTCCGCGTTCCGCGTTTCACCTAAATCGTCAATCGTCAACCGTAAATTCTCCAAGGCTTCCCGATAGACCCGCGTGATGTTCGCGACATATTCAGGGGTCTTCAAGCGTCCTTCGATTTTCAACGAGGCCACGCCGCTGCGAACCAGATCCGGCAGCAGCTCCATGCCCGCCAGATCCTGCGGGCTCAGCAGATATTTCCTGTCGCCGAGCGGCACCTGATTCCCATCGGAAATCAATTCATAGGGCATGCGGCACGCCTGCGCGCACTCGCCACGATTGGCCGAGCGCCCGCCCAGGGCCTCGCTCGTGAGGCATTGGCCCGAATACGCCACGCACAACGCGCCGTGCACGAAAACTTCAAGAGGAAATGCCCCTCGACCCTCGACCCTCGACCTTTCCCCCATCTTCTCAATTTCCTTAATCGAACACTCGCGCGCGAGGACAACCAAATTGCAGCCGAGCTCGTGGGCGAATTCAATCCCTGCCGCGCTCGTGATGGTCATCTGCGTCGAGGCGTGAATGGGAAAATCTGGCGACAGCTCGCGAATCAGCCGCGCGACTCCCACGTCCTGCACAATCGCAGCATCCACGCCCGCGGCGATAATACTCCGCAAATAATGCGCCGCATCGGCGAGTTCGTTTTCAAAAATCAGCGTGTTGAACGTGACATAACCGCGCACGCCGCGCCGGTGAAGAAATTCCATGAGCCGCGGCAAATCCGCCTCGGTGAAATTATGCGCCCGCATGCGCGCATTGAATTTGTCCAGGCCGAAATAAATCGCATCCGCGCCATTTTCCACGGCGGCCTTGGCGCATTCCCAATCGCCCGCAGGCGCGAGCAATTCCGGCAAGACCCGACCGGGATCGGGCGATACCTGTTTTGCCGCGGGTTCTGGTGACGCAACGCTGCTCATTCTAGGATAATCAGCTTACCATAAAGCGCCGCGCGAATAAAGAATCTTCGCCTCAACCCGTAGCAGCCGACGTCAGGAGGCTCTGACTATTTAATTGCGCCTTTGCCGGGCGCCCACTTTGCATTTAACTCTTCGCATGCGTGTATTGATTGTCGGCAGCGGTTACGTTGGTTTGCCGCTGGGTGCGGAATTGGCGCGGCGCGGACATGATGTCTCCGGCCTGCGGCGCGACTCATCCGCCGCAAGCGAATTGAAAGCGCGCGATCTGACTCCCCTCTTTGCCGACATCACGCAACCGGATCAATTGGCAAATCTGCCGTGCGAATTCGATTGGGTCGTGAACTGCGTGGCGTCCGGCGGAGGCGGCGCCGGCGAGTATCGGCGGGTCTACGTGAGCGGAATGCGGAACTTGCTCGATTGGCTCGCGCCCAGTCCGCAAAACGCCGCTCCACCCAGGTTTGTTTACACCAGCAGCACAAGCGTGTACGGCCAAAACGACGGTTCCATGGTGGATGAAAAAAGCCCTACAGAACCGGCCGCGGAAACGGCGCGCGTTTTACTGGAAGCCGAAAAAGTTCTGCTCGGCGCCGCTCCGCAAAAAAATTTCCCGGCGATGATTTTACGCGTGGCGGGAATTTACGGGCCGGACCGCGGCTATTGGCTCAAACAATTTCTGAGCGGCGAAGCGCGCCTGGACGGCGACGGCGCGCGCCTTCTGAACATGATTCATCGCGACGATGTCATCGGCTGCATCATCGCCGCGCTTGAGCGCGGAAAGCCGGGTGAAATTTACAATGCCGTGGATGATGAGCCCGTGAGCCAGTTCGATTTTTTCTCATGGCTTGCCGCCGCGCTCGGGAAGCCAATGCCAGGTTCTGCGCCGGAAAACCCCGAAGCCCGCAAGCGCGGCGTCACCAGCAAACGCGTTTCCAATCGAAAACTAAAAGCCGAACTCGGTTATCGTTTTAAATATCCGACTTTTCGAGAAGGATATGCGGGGGAAATTGAACGCTAGCAGGCTTTTGAAAAACCCCTTTCTTTGCAGCAGCCGACGTGAGGAGGCTCAAAATTTCCTCAAAAATCCGCAGAGAGTTTAGAGCCTGCTTGCGTCGGCGCTACTTTGCTCAACGTTTCGCGAAAATCTCGTTTGCTTGTTCCAGCGTTTCCTTCGAACCAATGTCGTACCAGATGCCCGGCACGCGCCACGTGTAAAACGAGGTGCGCGGATACAGCCATTGCACGAGGCGGCCCGGCTGATCCGGGTTGTTGCCTTCCGCGATGTATTGCCGGATCAACGCCAGCGTCGCCTTTGGATAATAATACAGCGCGATGCCGGTAATGGTGCTGGTCGGATTTTTCGGCTTCTCCTCGAAGAAAGTGATGCGCCCGTCCTTGTCGACCGAAATCGAATTGTATTTTTTGATCTCCTCAAGATTGCCCACGTCGTAAACCGCCAGCACCGGCGCTTTTTTCTCGGCGATAAATTTCCCAAAACCCTCCAGCTTCTCGCTGAACAAATTATCCCCCGCGACGACAATAATATCGTCGTCCACATTCTGTGTTTTCAGCACGTAATGGATGTCACCGATGGCGCCGAGCTTGTTCGTGTCGTCGGTTGAGTTGTCATTGACGATGGTAAAATTCAGTTTTGCCTTGGTTTCGCGATAATTGTCCGCCCATTTCTGAAAATGTCCGGCGAACTTCGCATTCGTCACGACGTAGATGCGGTCGATGCCGCCGATGGGGGCGAGATTGTCGAGGACGTATTCCACCATGGGCTTCCCCGCGACCGGCAGCAGCGGCTTGGGCTGCGTGAGGGTGAGCGGATACAACCGAGTGGCATAACCGGCGGCTAAAATGATGACTTTCATAATAGATTCAATTGCGAACAAACCTCAATTAACCGAACCGCATCGAACGGAGGCGAATTCAAGATAATTAAATGCCGGAGGGCAACTAAAAACTCAATGGGCTAAAACCCGGGAGTAGAAAATCCGAAGCCCGAAATCCGAATGCCGAAAAAAGCCCGAAGCTCGAAATCCGAAATGGAGCGGAGAACCTGCAGCACCTGACTTATTCGGGCTTCGGATTTCGAATTTCTTTTCGGATTTCGGATTTCGAGCTTCAGGCATGCCCATCACGCCTTGCTCTCGAATAAACTCGGGGCGGATTGCCACGCCAATTCCTGGCACTTGGTAAGGATGTCCGTGCCGGACTCGCTGTTCATGGCGAACTCCGCCAGCGCCTGCGCCTCGGAGAGCTTCAATCTCCGCACCATGTATTTGATTTGCGGCACCAGCGGGGGCGCGGCGCTCAACTCATCCACGCCCAGCCCGATCAGCAGCGCGGTCATGATCGGTTCACCCGCCATTTCGCCGCACACACTCACGCCGATTTTATTTTTGCGCGCCGCATCGACCGTCGCTTTGATCAAGCGAATGATCGCCGGATGCGTCGGCTCGTACAGATGCGCAATTTTTTCGTTCATCCGATCCACCGCCAGCGTATATTGAATCAAATCATTCGTGCCGAGGCTGAAAAACTTCACCCGCCTGCCGATCGCATCGGCAGTCAACGCCGCCGATGGGATTTCAATCATCACGCCGATCTCCAGCTTCTCGTCGTACGGCAAACCTTCGTTGCGCAACTCGCCCTTGTATTCCTCCACGAGCGCGTTGGCCTGGTTCAATTCCTCCAGGCCGGAAATCATCGGATACATCATGCGCACGTTCCCGTGCGCGCTCGCGCGCAAAATCGCCCGGAGCTGTCCGCGAAACACCTCCCTCTCCTGCAGACAAAAACGAATCGCGCGCCATCCGAGAAACGGATTCATCTCCGTCGGCACCTGCAGATGTGAAAGAAATTTATCGCCGCCCAAATCGAACGTGCGGATCGTCACCGGGTGCGGATTCAATGCCTCCGTGATCTGCCGGTAAGCCTGGTATTGCTCCTCCTCCGTCGGCAGCGTGTCGCGATTGATGAAAAGATATTCCGTGCGGAACAATCCCACGCCTTCGGCGCCGCTGGCAATGACCGCCTCGGAGTCGCCCGCCTGCTCAACGTTTGCCGTTAGAAAAACGCGATGGCCATCCAGCGTTACCGCCGGCTTGAGCAGGATGTCGCGCAATTTTTCCTGCAATGTGACCTGCTTGCGAATGAGCTGCCCGTATTCGAAAAGTGTCTGGTCGGTTGGATTAAGAATGACGATGCCGTTGAATCCATCCAGCAGCGCGTATTGTCCCGTCTGCAATTCCTCGCTCGCGGTTTTCAAGCCCACCACCGCCGGGATGCGCAGCGACCGCGCCATGATGGCTGTGTGCGAAGTCTTGCTGCCGATGTCCGTCGCAAAGCCCAGCACCTTCGTGCGATCCATCTGCGCGGTGTTCGACGGCGTCAAATCATGGCTGATGATGATGCACGGCTCATCCAGCTGGCGGATATTGATGTCGTCCCGTTTCCCGAGCAAATTGTTGAGCACGCGGGTCGTCACATCGCGCATGTCACCCGCGCGTTCGCGCAAATAATCATCTTCAATCGCCGCCAGCGTCGAAGCGTAACGCTCCGCGACGGTGTGAAAGGCGAATTCCGCGTTCACCTTTTCCTCGTTGATCGTCCGCACCACCTCATCAATCAACGTCCGGTCTTCGAGCACGAGCAGGTGGGCGTCAAAGATGCTGCCTTCCTTCGCGCCCATGGCCGTGGTGACCTTGCGTTGGACATCGAGGATTTCATGGCGCGTCTGCACGAGCGCCCGTTCGAGGCGGGTGACTTCCTCGTGCAACTCGCTGTCGGGAATCGACTGGCGATGGATCGTGTGCTGGGGTTTGCCGAGCACGAGAATTTTGGCGCGGCAGACACCATTCGAAACGGGAATGCCCCGAAAAACTTTTTCACCTTTGTGCAGAGGCTCTGGCACTGCCGCACAATTAAGCGCAAAGCTGCTGGATTGGAAAGAATTTTAAAATAGCGGCGCGGGCGTCCCCGCCCGTGCGATCGCGGCAGCGCAACGAACCCAGGCCATCACCGCACGGGCAAGATGCCCGTGCCACTAAAAAAACCCGCCTCACGGCGGGCTCTGAAAATTTCGGATTTCGGATTTCGAACCTCGGATTTCGAGCCCATCAGGCTCGTTCCATATATTTCCCGGTCCGCGTATCCACTTTAATCTTCTCGCCGGTCTTGATGAACAACGGCGCCTGGATCGTGATGCCGGTTTCCATCGTGATCGGCTTCTGCACGTTGTTCGCCGAATCACCGCGAATGCCTTCCGGCGCGTCTGTCACCGTTAGAATCACTGAGGATGGCAATTCAATGGAGACGGCTTTTTCTTCGACGAAAGTGACAGTAATCTGGGCGTTTTCCACGAGATAATCCTTGGCGTCGCCCACGAGTTCGGCATTGAGCGTCACGGTTTCGTAGGTTTCGGGGTCCGTAAAAACATAATCCTCGCCGTCTTTGTAGCTGAATTCCATTTTCTTGGTGATCATCGGGACGGGCTCGATGCGCTCGGTGGAGCTGAAGCGGACGTCGGAGGATTTGCCGGTGCGGATGCTGCGGATGGTGGCCTGCACGAACGCGCGGAGGTTGCCCGGTGTGCGGTGCTGGCTGTCGAGGACGACGCAAATGTCGCCGTTATAATTGATCGCCATGCCACGGCGAAGGTCGTTTGCTGTTGCCATAAATCTAAACTGTCAGAATAAACTTTTCTTGCCCGCCGCCCGCAATTCCCGGGCCGGGAGCCGAGCACAATAACCGAGGTTTACAGGAAAGCAAGCCCGGATTTCGGGGAAAATCGTGACAAATTGAGGGCGATTAAATACTGTTTCCAAGCGGGGAATTGCCATGACTACAATTCGAAAAATCGCCGTGATCGCCGTCGCGGCAGTGGCGATTCTCACGGCATTTTATCAGGCCAACCAAGCCCGCGATGCGCGCTCCGAAGCCCAAAACCTCTGGGCCAAACAGGCCCAACTTGCCAGGCAAATCGCCGATTTGCAGGATAGCCTTGCCAACGCGACCAACCAACTGGCCAGCCTGCTCGAGGAAAATGCGCGCCTGAAAAATCATTCGAACGAATTGGAGCTCCTGAAGCTGCGCAGCGAAGTCACGCGCCTGCGTCCCTTGCAGGAGGATGTTGTCGCCCTGCAAAAAAAGTTGCAGCGATCTTCAGGAAACCTGGTCGACTGGAAAACAAACGATCTCGAAGACGCAGGCCGCGCCGACCCCATCGACGCCCTTCGCACCTACCTTTACCTGTCGCAAAATTTCAATCCCGACAAAATACAAAACGGCGTTGTTGGAGATGACACGGACCCGCCCGACAAGGATGAGTTGCAAAATTTCATCAAGAGCGAAAGCAATCACCCGAGGCCAACAGATGGCATCGCGGACTACAAAATCTTATCCCAAACCCAGCTCAGTCCGGACAAGGTGGAGGTGGAATTAAACGTCACCTTCGGCGACAGCCGAATGGGGATTTCGACGCCGTTTACTTTGCAAAACATAAACGGCGAGTGGAAACTGGTGGTTTTCAATGTGCGGGACGGAAACGGAAAGTTGAATCATCTTAGTTTTGTAAATGAATCGCCAGTCCCATGATTTCAAAATGGCCCATAACAAAACGAACCATTTGAGATGACACCATGTGGACCTGCCCCAAATGCGGCGAAGTTCTGGAAGATCAGTTCGATTCCTGCTGGAAATGCGCAGGAAAACCATCCGCGCACGCCATGCCGCGCCGGCGTTTAAAATTCTCGGACTATCTCATCGCGGCTCTTATCGCCTATCTCATCCCGTGGGTCGCCATCTGCATTCAATCCAGTGTGCACCAATACGGTTGGTGGTTTACGGCTATTCTCGCCAACATTAATTTTTCACAGCTTCCTTGGACAATCGTTCCAGGGGTGATCAATTTCTTGATATTGTTGCCGTCCTTGAAACACCCCATTCAAAGCCGCCTCGTCGCCATTATTCTCCTCCTGGGCTGGACCTGGTTTCTCCTTTCTTTGACACCCAAACTGAAGTAACCAGCGAAACCCAAACCCGGCCATGTACGAAAACCGCACCAAACCCCTCCTCTCCCGCCAAAAGTTTTACCACCGCCTCGCGCGCAGCGCCGTGTTGGCGCTGTCGGTCGTCGTCGGCTCGTTGCTCGTCGGCATGGCAGGCTACCACATTTTCGAAAACATGAGTTGGGTCGATGCCTTCGCGAATGCCTCCATGATTCTCTCCGGCATGGGTCCGCTGGGCGAACTCAAGACCACTGGCGGAAAAATCTTCGCCGGCTGCTACGCGCTTTTCAGCGGTGTCGCGTTTCTGACCAGCGTGGGCGTCGTCTTCGCGCCCATTTTCCACCGTTTCCTGCACAAATTTCACTTGGAATCGGCCAAAGATGCGAAGGAAAAGTGAAGCGCCGGACTCGCGTTACCGACCGGATGCGGCCACCGTTTGTCCATACGGGCTTCGGCCGCAGCCCGGGCTGTCCGAGTGTTTGCTTGAGCAGAGGCAGTTGTGCAGAGCCAAGGGAATTAAGCCAAGGGAATTAACTTGAAAGATTCCGGGAAGTGTGATTCGCTAGCAGGCTAGGAGAACAAGGGGGCGATCAACCCCTCAGGCCAAGTTCATTTTTGGCCTGCGATCTGGAGGTAGAACCAAGTTGTACCTTAGAAAGCAGGATCGTATGAGCTACTCACATCAGCGTAGATTGAAAGCTTGGGCGCTCTTCATTTCCCTGACCTTGTCGGTCGGAACAGTCGGCGCAACCGAAATCACCATCAGCACTATTCCCGATTGGGACGGCGTTACCCGCTTTGTCGCTCCTCAGTTCGGCGAAGGCACAGTTGCCACGTGGGGGCAGACATTCACCGTCCCGGATAGCACGCCAACTTTGACGTCGTTCGGCGTCTACATGTATGGCCTGACGCAAGATCCATTAATCTTTGGAGGATACCTGATGCAATGGAACGGCCAGCAAGCTGCCGGCCCCATATTATATCAGAGCGACCCAATCACGTTGGCACAGGGCTGGAATAACGTTTCTTTTGGTCCGGACATATCGCTTACAGCGGGCCAACAATATGTGTTTATCTTTAGTGCATTGAATTATTTGGACGGACTCGATCGGAGAGGCGAAGTAGGCGGAATGCCTTCCGATGCCTACAGCGGAGGCGAGGTCGTGCGCTTGCGCCCAGACAACAGCTCGGAATGGACAACCGCCGATTGGGCAAAAACCTCCGATTCGTGGGACACCGCTTTTTCCGCAGATTTTTCATCCGGGCCTCTCGCCGCCGTGCCGGATCCGCCAAAGCCCGTTCTGATCGCGATCAGCGCCGCGTTTTTGGCATTCGCGGGACTTCGACGGAAATATCGGGTGAGAACTCTGAAACGGGTTTGAAACGCGCGATTTTCTGCTATCTTTTCACCGATGACAGTCGTTGAAATCATCGGCCTTTCGCTCACCCTAATCGTGATGCTGATTGGCCTGGTGGGAAGTATCGTCCCGGTGCTGCCGGGGCCGCCGCTCATCCTCATCGCGGCGCTGGGGCATTGGCTCTGGTTCCAGGAGCATAGCGCCAGCGGCCTCGTGCTGATTTTCCTTGTCGTGCTGACGATTGTCTCGCTTTTGCTGGATTACCTCGCCGGCATGTATGGGGCGAAATGGTTCGGCGCGACCTGGCGGGGCGTGCTCGGCGCATTCGTTGGCGCAAT
>Ga0335085_10001922_pt1 | contig 40961 bp, 35 predicted proteins | sample Lox_Sample_45_FD_206712 | JGI IMG/M metagenome (GOLD analysis project Ga0335085, IMG submission 206712) | Soil microbial communities from Loxahatchee National Wildlife Refuge, Florida, United States - Lox_Sample_4.5 | ecosystem: Environmental > Terrestrial > Soil > Wetlands | place: USA... | reverse complement strand
GCCGCCAGCGATTGGCGGGGAATTGATGGAACGCGAAGTCTGAAGCGGGCTCGAGGCGCGGCAGAACGGCGCCGATTTCGGGCGCGGGGAGGCTTTGCGCGAACCGCACGAAACCCAGGTCGTCGGCCGGCGCATGATCCCCGCTCCATCCGCCGAGGGTCGCAATCCAGCGATCATCCTCCATGGGAAACAGCGCGCCGAACCGGCGTTCCCGCGGCGGTCGCGGGAGCACGTACGCGGCTTTCATCCCGGGCAAGTCGCCCGTCGCACGCCGATACAGCCGGCTCGTATAGCCGACGTTCACCGTGACACTCTCCTCCGGTGGTGGCGCGTAGCCCAGCGCCTTGAGCCATGCCGGAGATTGCGAGCCGCGGCCGCTCGTGTCGACCACCAGGTCTCCCGCGAGCAATGTGGCTTCCCGCTCCCCGCTCCCCGCGCCGGCTTCCCGGACCACGACTCCGGTCACGCGCGTGCGATCGTCGTGCGTGAGCAACCCCGAGATTTCTCGTCGATCGAGCACGGCGACGTTGGGGCGGCCGAGCACCCGACGGCGAATTTCCCGCTCGAGGAAGGGACGCGTCAGGAACAACAGCCGCGCATCGGTGGCGCAGCGCACCTTGTAACTGCCGAACTGAAAAATGCGCATGTCGTTCCCGATATCGACCACGGTCGCTCCACCCGAGAGCAACGCATCGGCGGAGGTTGGGAACAAGTCGCGGACGATGCTTTCGCCACGCTTGAGCAGCACATGGAAGTGCCGGCCCTGCGGAACGCCTTTGCGGGCTTCACTGCTATCGTCCAGCCGGTCACGCTCGACAATCGTGACGCGGGCGAAATGATCGCTCAACACGCGCGCGGCAAAGAGGCCGGCGAGGCTGCCGCCGATAACGATGGCGTGCTGTCGTGACGTCGTGGATGGCGACATTGCTCCCCTTCCCCTGCACGGTTTTGAAAACGGGCGCGGGGCTTGAGGGGGCGAATATGGGGAAGACGCGTCCGGGCGTCCATGTTGCACGCCCGGACACACTACTCAGGTGACGAGCGCCTCGATTTCCTTGGCCGTTCTCGTGAGGATCTCGGCGAGACGTTTCCGGGCAGCATCGTCCGACACCTTCCACCCCACGCGATAGACGTTCTTGACCAGCTGTCCCAGCGCGCGGTTCACCTCGGCCATGGAGCCGCCCACGGTGCGCTCCACCGCATCGGCGACCCGATCGAAAATTTCTTCCACGACATCCTTGTGCTCGAGCAGGAATGCGCGCCCCTGCTCGGTGATTTCGTAGACCTTCTTGCCGTCGACCTCGCGCGCCTTGACCAGGCCTTCATCCTCGAGCCATTGCAACGTCGGGTAGACGGTCCCCGGGGATGGCGAATAGGCACCGTGTAGCCGGTCTTCGAGCTCCTTCATGACCTCGTAGCCGTGCCGAGGCTTGTCCTGCAGCAGCTTGAGAATGACGTACTTCATGTCGCCGGACCCGAACCACTGCCGCCGGCCGCCGCGACCCCCGAAGCCCCATGCCCGCGGGCCGAACCCGAATCCCTGCCATCCAAATCCACGTCCCATTTTGCACCCCAATAAGATGTTACGTGAAGCTATTCTTGTCAGATATATCTTGTCAAGGGCGAGACACGACTCGCTTGAGGCGCAATGGGTTAGACCGTGCCTCAAGTCACCGAATGACTTTAATTTGCGTCACTCACTCGCGGGTATAGATTTACCCGCTCGCAGTTCCTAAAAAAGCTGCGCCCTAGAAGGAGATGGCATGTCTGTGCGGGTGACTCCCCACCCCGCGTGGGTGGCTGAGTTGGATTCGGCTCTCGAGCCGCAGCGAGAGGCGATCCTCGACACACCGGTGGTGCTGGATGCCTCCGAGAATCAGCTGACGGATGGGAAGATTCAGAACTTCCTGGTGGCGTTTTACCCGATCATCCGGGACTTCCCCCAGTGGCTGCAATTGCTGCTCGATCGTTCGCCGGCGGAAGGCCAGGCCTTTTTCCGCGATAACATCCGCGTCGAGAAGCGTCACGACGCGATGTGGCGGGCGATGGGCGATGGGTTCAACGTGCCGCGGCAGCGGTTCCAGGTGCCCGAGCCGATGAATCCGGAAACGCGCGTGTTCCACAACTATCTGACCTCGATGTGCCGGACGGCGGCGTTCGCCACGGCCGTCGGCGCCGTGAACTACGCCGTCGAGGGCGTGGCTCAGAAGATTTCCGAAAAGGCGCTGCGCGGTCTGGGCAAGAATGAGAAGATCGGTCCGCGTGGTCGCTGGTGGCTCGAGGAGCACGCGAAGTACGACGATGAACACCCCGTTCACGCGCTCGAGATCATCAAGAGCTGCGTGGCCAAAGGGGAGGATCCCGATGAGGTCGCGGCTGCCTCTTCGAAGAGCCTTACGTTGATGCGGGAGTCGATGCTGGCCTCGTATGCGGCATGACTAAACGCAATCGCGCGGCACCGGCACGGGAACTCCGTGCCGGCGCGGCCCCGCGCAAGCGAGCGTTCGGCGCCGTCGACGCATCCGTCATCGCCCGTGAGATCATCGCGGCGTTGGCCGATGCGGTCGTCGTGACGGGTCTCGACAGCCGGATTCTCACGGCTAATCGCGCCGCGGCAGAACTGTTCGGTCGAGCTCTCGAAGACCTTCCCGGAACCTTGATCGACGATCTCGTCGTCGCGACCGAGCGGCCGCTGTTCGCCGAGCGGGAGCGGCGCGTCCAGCGCGGTGAAGACCAGCGGTACGAGACCAAGATCATCCGGGGCGACGCCGAGCGGGACGTGGGCGTGTCCAGTACCCCGCTGATCGTGGACGGCCAGCTCATGGGCACGGTCGCCACGATGCGAGACATCACCGAGCAGAAAGTCGCCCAGGACGAGCTGGCGCGCTCCGAGGCCCGGTATCGCAACCTGGTCGAGTCGGCCTCCGACGCGATTGCCACGTTCGATGCGAACGGACGGTTCACCACCGTCAATCACGCGGGCGAGATCGTCTCCGGACACACGCGCGAGGAGCTGATCGGGCAGTGGTTCGCGCCGATGCTCCCCGACGACGAGCTCCCCAAGGTGCTCGGCCACTTCCAGAAGGCGCTGGCCGGCGAGACGGGTCTCTACGAGACCGCGTTCTACCGGAAAGACCGTGAGGTACGGACGATTTCGGTGACGTACTCGAGCCCCAAGCGCGACGAGGAAGTGCTGTGCATCATCCGCGACGTCACCGACGGGAAGATGCTTCAGGAGCAGCTGATTCAGTCCGAAAAGATGTCGGCCATCGGCCAGCTCGTTTCGGGCGTAGCGCACGAGCTGAATAACCCGCTCGCGGGCATCTCGGCCTTCGCGCAGCTCCTGCTGACGGAAAAGCGGTTCCCGCCGGACCAGCGCACCGCGGCGGAGATGATCTACGCGGAAGCGCGGCGCGCCTCGCGCATCGTCCAGAACCTCCTCACGTTCGCGCGGCAGCACAAACCGGAGCGGACGCCGACGTCCATCAATCAGGTGCTCGACGATACGCTCGAGCTCCGCGGCTACGAGCTCCGGGTGCGCGGCATCGAAGTCGGCCGGGAGTACGACGAAACGCTGCCCGAGACGATGGCCGATGCGCACCAGCTGCAGCAGGTGTTCCTGAACCTGATCACCAACGCCGAGCAGGCGATGGAACGCCAGCAGCGCGAGGCGCAGCGCCTGATCGTGCGCACGTCCCGGGTCGGCGACGCGATCCGCATCGAGATCGAGGACACGGGGCCGGGGATTCCCTCGCACCTCATCGAGCGGATCTTCAACCCGTTCTTCACGACCAAGCCCACCGGCTCGGGCACCGGGCTCGGCCTTTCGATTTCGCTCGGTATCGTGCGGGAGCACGACGGCAAGATCTGGGCGGAAAATGCGCCGAGCGGCGGCGCACGCTTCATGGTGGAGCTGCCACTCGTCGCCGCAAGCACGCACGAAGTCTCGGAAGACGCGCCGGCCACGACGCCGATCGGCGAGCGTCTGCGGATCCTCGTGGTGGATGACGAGGCGTCAGTCCGTGTCGCTCTGCAGCGCTACTTCCAAAGCCGGGGGCACGACGTCGAAACCACGGCGAGCGGACGCGACGGACTCGCGCGGCTGCGCGACGCGAAGTTCGACGCGGTGGTCGTGGACATGCGCATGCCGGATTTGTCGGGCGAGCAGCTGTATGAAGAGCTCCGGGCCCGCGATCCCGAGCACGCGGCGCGCGTCGTCTTTACCACGGGACAGATGGTCGAGGAACGGGTGCGGAACTTCCTGGCTTCGACCGGACGCCCCTACATCCCCAAACCCTTCGAATTCTCCGCGTTCGATCAGGCGCTTCCCGCGGCCCGTCGCATCGCGTAGGAGTCCGGTCTAACCCTGCGGCGCGTCCCCGCCGTCGGAATCGGGACGCATCTCCCTGAACCTGAAGTGGTGCATCTGATTGTCGCGCGCCGGCACGTGCCACGTGATCGTGGCCCGTTTTTGCCGCCGCATGATGTCGATCGATACCGTCTCGCCCGGATCGTAGGATCGGAGAATGCGCATGGCGTGCGCCGCCGACGTCGGCTTGCGACCGCCGATCGCGAGGATCACATCGCCGCTCTTGAGCGGCAGTGACGTGTCTCCCGACGCCTTGACGACGAGAATGCCTTCCTTTGTTCCGAAGTACTCTCCGAGGTCGGGATTGAGCGACACGATCTGCATGTCGCACCAGTCGCCGAAGCAGAACATGAAGTCGTCCGGCCCCGGAACGATCGACACGCGCCCACCGGGTGGCCCGGGCGGGACCGCCAACCGATCGAACCCGGAAATCACGCTCACGTCACCGGCAATCAGCGTCGTCGTTCGGACAGCCATGCCGCGCCGATATTCGACGCGCAGCGAGTCGCCGGGCTGGAGGGCGCGAGCGAGTTCGACGAGCTTGCGACCCGGTCCCGAGCCGCCGGTCTCGTCCGAGGCGACGCCCCCAAGGGCACTGCTGCCGAATTTCGTGATGACGTCACCGGCTTTGAGACCGGCCTTGGCGGCCGGACTGCCGGGGGTAACGGCTTCGATGTGCGCGCCGATACTGTCAGTCTCGGGATCGGCTTGCGTGTTGACGAGCACGCCAAGCCGGCCATGATGCTCGCCGGGCGGGAATCCGTATCGCGGGTCGCCGGGACGGGACGGATTCTGGGCGACAGCCACCCCAGACCCCGGCACGCCGACGATGACGACCGCGAGTGCGAGAATCCATTTCATCCAGCGAACCCCGATCCTTTCATTACAGCCCCACGTACGCCGCGTTGGTCGCATGCACGTCGACCAGCTGCTGCATGAGATTCACCCGATCTCGCCACAGGTCCACGGCCGCCTGTCCGATCCCGGGTTGTCCGCCCTCGAGGCCCGAAAGCTGCGCGTCCACGGCCGCAATCTGGTCTTCCAGGGCGGCCGCCATCGCGGCCGCGCGGCCGCTCTCGACGCGCGAGTCAGGATCGAGGCTCTGCAGCTCCGCTTCGAGTGACGCCGACTGCCGCTTGGCCTGAGCCAGCTCCTGGGCATACGCGGGCGTCACCTGGTGCGGCCTGAGCACGAGCACTCCGGCGAGCAGTGCCGCCGCGGCCATTCCCGAGGCCATCCAGCGCTGTCGGCGGCGCGCCTGCGTGGCAAGCACCTGGTTTCGGATCGCGGGCCAGCGGCTGCGCGGGGGCGACAGGGGCGGCAGTGCCTTGAGCCGCGCTACGCGCTGGTACATCGCGTCGAGCTCGGCGCGGCACACGTCGCATCCGTCCAGGTGCTCCCGGGCCCACGACGATCCTTCGTTGTCGCGCAGCGCCAGCAGGTCTTCGAGCGTGCAGTGCATCATTCGGCCGTTCGCTCCTCACCGAGCATGCGGCGCAGCTTCCCGTGCGCGCGCGCCAGCTGTGATTTCGAGAAACTCGCAGTCTTCCCCATCATCTCCGCGATCTCTTCGTGCGTGTATCCCTCAACGTCATGCAGCCAGACCACCGCGCGCGACGTCTCGGTCAGTTTCTCGAGGGCCCGTTCCAGGTCCACGCGTATCGGCACGCTCGGCTGGGCCGATGCCCCCGCGAATTCCTCGTCGAACGTTTCTTCGTTGCGCACCTGGCGCCGGCGGATGCGCATCAGGGCCTTCGATGCGGCAATCTGCCGGATCCATCCCCAGAGATGACCTTCGCCGCGGAACGACCCGATGCTCCGCACGACCTCGAGGAACGTCTCCTGGAGCACGTCCTCGGCGTCTTCCGGGCTGCGCAAGATCCGCCGCGCGAGATTGTAAACCGGGGTTTCGAAAGCGCGGTACAATGCCTCGAGCGCTTCGAGGTCTCCGGATTTTGCGCGGGCGATCAGAACATCTGAGACGGCCAGTGAGATACTCATCTCCCCATGAATGGATGATGTTGCCGTACCACCAAACGTCGCATCCCGGAGCCGGGAAGGTAAGTGGTTGGCATCTTGGAACTTGGACCAGCCGGCGGTATCTTCTGGCATGACCGCTCCTGACCGCCCCACCCTGCACAACTGGTTGCACCACTGGCAAGACGAGCTGGATGCCGCCTACCTCTACGTCGCCCTCGCGTCGGAAGAAGCCGACCCGAGAAAGCGGGAAATCTATCGCCAGCTGGCGCAGGTGGAGCGACGGCACACGGACCTCTGGGCCAAGCTGCTGGCGGCCAACGGCCACCCCGTCCCCGCCCAGGAACGTCCCTCGCTGTCCGCGCGGATCATGGCCTGGCTCGGCCGGCGCTTCGGCCCGCGCTATCTGCTCCCGCTGCTGCTGCGCGAGGAAGGACGCGAGGTCAAAGGGTACATGGACCTGCACTCGGCATCCCGTGCCGAGGACGCGCGTCAGGTCTCCCTGACGCTGGCACGAGAGTCGGCCGAACACGCCGGCACGCTCGCGAGCCTCGCGGGCCAGAGCGCCGAGCCCTGGCACCGAACGGAATCCGGCGGATTTCTCCGCAACGTCGTGTATGGCTTCAACGACGGGTTGACCGCGAACTTTGGCCTGGTCGCGGGAGTGATCGGCGCATCGGTCGCTCCCCACGTCATCCTGGTCTCCGGGATTGCCGGCATGATCGCCGACGCATTGTCGATGGGCGCGTCGGGATATCTCGCGGCCAAGAGCGAGCAGGAAGTGTATGCGCACGAGATCGCGATGGAGAAAGAAGAGATCCGGCTGATGCCGGACGTGGAGCAGGAAGAGCTGACGCTGCTGTATCAGGCCAAGGGCGTCGACCCCCGCACCGCGCGGCGCATGTCGGAAGAAGTCATGCGGGACCCGCAGCGGGCGCTGGGCGAGCAGGTACGCGAAGAGCTGAAGATCGGCGAAGCGCAGGCGACGCCATTCCGCGAGGGGTGGCTGACCGGCGCGGCCACCGCGGTGGGCGCATTCATTCCGGTTGCCCCGTTCCTGGTGTTTTCCGGACACGCGGCCGCCTGGATCGCATTCGTTATCGCGATGGCGTCGCACTTTCTCGTGGGCGGCGCCCGCAGTCTGTTCACCGGCCGCGGAATGCTGCGGAGCGGGCTGGATATGTTCGTCGTGGGGTTGGGAGTGGCCGCCGTGGGGTACGTGGTCGGGGATCTGATAGCGAAGGTTCTCTAGACCACGAGATTCAACAGCCGGTCCTGCACGTAGATCGTCTTCTTGACCTTCCTGCCCTCCACGAATTTCTGTACCGTGCCGTCGGCGAGCGCGAGCGCCGCAATCGCTCCCTCGGCGAGGCCGCGGGGCACGGTCAGGCGCGAGCGCACTTTGCCGTTCACCTGAACCGCGATCTCGACATCGCCGGACGCGGCGAGGCGTTCGTCGTAGGCCGGCCAGCGGGCCGCGAACACCGACGTGCGGTGCCCCATTCGCTCCCACAGCTCCTCCGCGAGGTGCGGAGCAAACGGCGCGAGCATGACGAGCAGCGGCACGACGGCGCCCCGGACTTTCACGCCCGATTCGCGAGCGAGATTGACGTACTCCATCATGGCCGCGATCGCGGTGTTGTAGTCGAGCCGCTCGGTGTCTTCGGTCACCTTGCGGATCGTCTGATGCAGCTTGCGCTCGATGTCCTGCGGCAAGGCGCCGTCTGATTCGGCGGCCGTTTCGTGCGCGAGCAGCCACACCTTGTCGAGGAACCGGCGGATGCCCGTGATCCCCTCATCGCGGAAGTCACCGCCCTCCTGGAACGGGCCGAGAAACATCAGGTACATCCGGAACGTGTCCGCGCCCCACTTCTGGATGAAGGCGTCCGGAATGACCACGTTGCCCCGGGATTTGGACATCTTGGCGCCGTCCTTGATGATGAGGCCGTGCGCCCGGAGCTTCGGAAACGGTTCCTCGAAATCGATGTGGCCGAGGTCGTGCAGCACCATGCTGATGAACCGCGAGTACAGGAGGTGAAGCACGGCGTGCTCGTTCCCGCCGATGTAGCTCGTCACCGGCAACCAGGTGCGCGTGCGCTCGCGGTCCCAGGGGCGATCCTCGATTTCGCTCGACGGATAGCGGAGGTAGTACCAGGATGAGTCGAGGAACGTGTCCGACACGTCGGTCTCGCGCCGGCCCATCGCCCCACAGCTGGGACAGGGCACGTAATACCATTCGCGATGGCGCGCGAGCGGGCTGACACCCGTGTCGTCGGGACGGAAATCCTCGATCAGCGGCAGCTCGACCGGGAGATCGTCCTCCGGTACTCCCACCGGTCCGCACCGGTCGCAATGGATGATGGGAATCGGCGGGCCCCAGTATCGCTGCCGCGAAATGCACCAGTCATGCAGCCGGAACTGCACGCGCGCGGTCGCGAGCCCCTGGCTACCGAGCCATTCGACGATGCGCCGCTGCGCCACTTTGCAGCTCACGCCGTCGAATTGCCCCGAATTCACCAGCAACCCGTCCTCGGACTCGAGCGGCAGCGGATCATCGCCATGCCGGACCACCTGGACGATCGGCAACCCGAACTGCACCGCGAACTCGTAGTCCCGGCGATCGTGGGCCGGCACGGCCATGATCGCACCCGTGCCGTATTCCATCAGCACGTAGTCCGCGATCCAGACCGGGATGGACGCGCCGGTCGCGGGATTCCGAACGTACGAGCCGAGGAAGACCCCCGTCTTGGTCTTGTCGCCCACCTTGCGCGAGACGATGTCCTGCGCGGCGACCCGGCGCTGGTAGCGGTGAACACTCCCGCGCTGCTCCTCCGCCGTGAGCGCGTCCACGAGCGGGTGCTCCGGGGCGACCACGAGGTACGTCGCGCCGAACACCGTGTCGGGACGAGTCGTGAACACGGTGATCGTTTCTCCGCTGGGCGCGGCGAAGACCAGCTCCGCTCCCTCGCTCCGGCCGATCCAGTTCCGCTGCATGGCGATGGTGCTGCTGGACCAGTCGAGCGTGTCGAGATTATCGAGCAGTCGCTGGGCGTACTTCGTGATCGCGAAGAACCACTGTTCCAGGAATCGCTGCTCGACCTTGACGTCGGGATGGCGCTCACAATAACCGTTGATTACCTGCTCGTTCGCGATCACCGTCTTGCAGGAAGGGCACCAGTTGACGGCGGCCTTCTTGCGGAACGCGAGTCCGGCTTTGAAGAGCTGGAGAAACAGCCACTGGGTCCACTTGTAATAGCGGGGATCGGTGGTCGAAACTTCATGACGCCAGTCGAACATTCCCCCGAAGCGGCGCAGCTGACGCCGGAAGGTGGCGATATTCTGGGGAATGAGGCGGGCGGGATGAACGCCGATCGTCAACGCGTAATTCTCGGAGTGGATCCCGAACGCGTCGAAACCGATCGGCTCGAATACCTCATGCCCCTGGAGCCGCTTGAACCGGCCGTAGATGTCGGCGCCCGTGAAGGCGAACATGTTGCCCACGTGCAGCCCCTCGGCCGAGGGGTAGGGAAACATCATGAGGTTGTAGAATGGCCGAGCCGGATGGCCCAGGTCGGGCTCGTTGGTGTGCGCCTCGTCCCAACGCTTCTGCCAGCGCGCTTCCACCTGCGCCGGATCGTAGACCGGCGTCGGATGCGTCGTGCTCGTCATAAGTGCCTGAAACTAAATACGCTTGCTCCTGCGTGTAACCGGCCCTACTTTAACGCCTTCAACCCCTGATGCCGATCAGCTTCGAGCAAATCCGCTCGAGCTTCCTCCTGAAGGGGGCTCTGGCCGCCGCTGCCCTGTTGATCGTTCTCGGAGGGCTCGGGGGCGAAGCCGCCCGGCGCACGCTCGAGCGCCTCGCGAACGAGCGGGGACGTGAAGTGGGCACCCGGGTAGCGGCACTGGCCTCGAGCTACATGCGCGAGCGGCGCCATGAAGCCGAAGTGCTCGCCACATCGCCGTCCGTGGTCGCGGCGGCGCGGCAGGCCGGTCAGCTCGCGACCGAGCGCAAGCTCGACGCCCGCCATCCACCGCATCGCGAGCTGGGCAACGATCCCGAGCTTCGGGCCTTCCTGCAGGCGTACCCGCAACACTCCGATCTCAGTCAGGTTCTGATCACGGAGAGCCACGGCTTCACCGTGCTCGCGTCGACCGCTGCCACCGGGTTCGCGCACGCGGAGGAACCGTGGTGGCAGGTTGCCATGCGCGACGGCAGCTTCGACGGGACACCGCGGTACGACTCGAGCTCGGCGGCCGTGACCGTCGAATACGCGGTCGCGGTCCGGTCTGCCGCCGGCGGGCGGCCGCTCGGCGTGCTGCGCGCCACCTTTGCGCTCGACAAGCTCGCGTGGCTCTTGGCCGTGGCGGATCTGGGCGACAGCGCCTATCTGCAGGTCGTGGACAGTGAGGGCCGACTCCTGGTCACGCCCAACGCCTCGCAGCTGCTGCAAACCCTGCCAGAGCAGCGTCTGATTCCGCGCCTGGACGCCCCCGCCACGGTGATCGTGCCCACCTCGCGTGGCCCTGACCTGGTCATTTCGATCATGGCCAACAAGCGTTCGTGGTGGGTGCTGTTCCGACAGCCAACGAGCCGGGCATACGCGGCGGTGCAAACCACGCGGCGATCGATCTGGATTGGCTCACTCATCGTGCTCGCCCTCGCAATGGTGCTGTTGTGGCAGCGCAGCCGGTGGCTCGAAGAGCGCGTGACGCGCCCGATCATGGCGGCGGGCGCGGCCGCGAGCCGGGTGGCGGGTGGAGACCTCTCGGTCAGCCTGACGCGGCGCGCGGACGAGCGCAGCGAGGTGGGCGAGCTCCTGAACTCCGTGCAAACGATGGTCTCGGCATTGCGACGCCTGGTCGGCGCGATCCGAACCGCGGCGGACGAAGCGGCCGCGATGGCCTCCCAAATTTCGGCGTCCACGCAACAGATGAGCGCATCCACGGAGGAGATGGCGGCAACGTGTCAGGATCTTTCCCGCCAGTCCGCCGAGCAGGCGCAGCTGGTGCGGGCCGCCGCGGAGGATGTCCAGAAGATCCTGGCGATCACGACCATCCTCGCCGACGGGTCCGCGGACTCGGTGCGCCGCAATGGCAACCTCCTGGTCCTGGCAAAGCGCAACAAGGAAGTGCTGGACCAGAGCACCGGGGAGCTCGCCAAGCTCGCTGAAGAGGTGAGCCGGGGCGCCGCCGAAGCCGAAGCGCTTGCCGCGGCATCCACCGAGATTCAGCGCTTCGTCACTCAAACAAAGGCCGTGGCCACGCAGACCAACATGCTCGCGCTCAATGCCGCCATCGAGGCCGCGCGCGCGGGGCCGCAGGGCCGCGGCTTCGCCGTGGTGGCCGACGAGGTTCGCAAACTCGCGTCCGTCGCGGCCACGGCGGCCGGCGAAACCGCCGATACGGTACGCGGCGTGCTCGCCCGAGTACAGGCGACACGCGACCGCCTGGTACAGCTCGCGCAAGGAAGCGCGGCCGCGCGCCAGGCCGCCCAGACCGCCGCGGAGGGACTCGCCAACGCAGCCGTCGCGGCGGAAGCCAACGACCTTTGGGGCCGTGAGATCGCCAACTCAGCCGGCGAGGTTCGGGCATTACTCCAGGAGATCTCGGCGCGGCTCCAGACCGTTACGCAAAGCACCGAGGGGTTGCTCGCTTCGAGCGAGGAGATTGCCGCCTCGAGCGAGCAGCAATCCGCCTCCACCCAGGATATCGCTTCGTCCGCTAATCAGCTCGCCGAGGCCGCGGACCGCCTTACGGGCGCGGTGCAATCGTTCCGGCTGCTCGGAGCTGAGCAGAAACCAGTAAGCGACGCCGCAGACTGAGCTTGCTTCTGGAATCTCGATTTCCTATCGTAGGATCCTCATGGTTTCCCTGACCCCGGTGACGGAGTTGTCGCGCTGAGCGCCGCCAGGCGACTCAGCCCCTCGTCTGGATTCGTTGTCTTCGCATTGGTGACGTGCCCCGTCACGGTTCGCGCCCAGATCGCCGTCGTCGTAAACCGCGCCAATCCCATTCAAAACCTCTCGTTGTCCGACCTGCGCCGTCTGTACCTCGGCCAGTCGGTCACATTCGCGAATGGGACGCGGGTCGCGCTCGTCACCTACCCACCCGCCCAGGCCCGATTCTACAACACAGTGCTCGGGCTGAGCGAGGACCGTTTCCAGCGGCATTGGATGGAGCTGGTTTTCCAGGGACAGGATGCCACACCGCCCAAAGCCATTGCGGTCGGTGCGGAGCTCAACCGGTTTGTCGCGGAGCACCCGGGGGCGCTGGCATTTGTGGATCTCCCGGCGGTAGACCAGAGCGTCAAGATCGTGACCATAGACGGCCAGGCACCGACCGATACGGGTTACCGGTTGCATTGAGACGAAGCGAGGAGGGACACGAGCGCATGCGCAGACTCCCGGGCCCGGTGGTACTGCTGTCGCTGCTGCTCGCCGCACGAGCGCTTTCCGCCCAGGAAACCCAGATCCGCGGGTTTACGGACGTCACGGCGTCCGCGTCTGATGGCATCGGGGCCCATTCCACCTTTGCGCTGGGCCAGTACGACCTGTACATCACCTCGGCGCTGGCCCCCAAGTGGTCGTTTCTCGGCGAGAGTGTCTTCGAATTCGACGAGGACTTTGTGGTCGACGTAGAGCGTCTCATCATCTCGTACCGGCCGAGCAGCCACATCCAGGTGGCCATCGGAAAGCACCATACGCCCTTCGGCTACTGGAACAACGCCTATCACCACGGGGCGTTGATGCAACCGACGATCGAGCGGCCCGACATGTTCCTGTTCGAGGACGATGGCGGGATCCTCCCGATTCACACGACCGGACTGCTCATCGCGGGCCGCGACCTGACGCCTCTGCACCTCGGCTTCGACGCGATGGTCGGCAACGGGATCGGTTCGACGCCCATCTCCGACAACAACGTGGCGAAGTCGGTCACGCTGTCACTCCATTCTCAGGTCACCCACGAGGTCAAGGTGGGGGTGAGCTATTACGATGATCGGATCCCTCCAGGCACTCCACAGATCTACGGCGCTCCGGTCGACAGCACGCTGCCCGGCGGCGACACCGTCGCCACGGCCCTGAAACAGCAGATGTTCGGCGGCTACGCGGTGTATTTCGGCCGGGCGTTGGAATTGATGGCCGAGTACCAGCGGGTCACGCACGTCCCGGTCGCGGGGGGCACCACGACGACGAACGATGCATTCTACGTGTACGGCGGTTACCGGATCGGGAAGCTGGTTCCGTACGTGCGGTACGATGGACTGCTGTTCGACGCCGCAGATCTCTACTACCTCGCGGACGACTCCCACCTCCTGGTTCTCGGGGGGCGGTACGATTTTGCCGCAACCGTTCAGGTCAAGCTCGAGTACCAGCACCGCTCCACGACCTTCGAGGGGAAGGTCAACGCCGTCACGGTACAGGCCGCCATCGGATTCTAGATGCTTGAATCGCCGAGGTAGGCGAGCCGCACCTGCAGCACATCAGGCAGTTTTCCGAGCGCGTCCAGCACACCATCGCGCAGTGGTTGATCGACCGTAATCGCCGCCAGGGCCTCACGTCCCGGCGGCGCTAGCCGGGCCTGGTGGTAACTCCCGATGTTGATGGCCGCGGTCCCGAGCAGAGTTCCCACATTTCCGATCACGCCGGGCACGTCGCGGTTGCGAATCACGAGCATCCAACCTTCCGCCGCGACGTCCACGTGATAGTCATCGATCCGGATTACGCGGCCATGGCCATCTCCCACGAGCGCGCCCGCCACCCGTACACGACCCTGCGACGTACTGAGGGTCAGCCCCAGCGTGGTCTTGAACCCCGGCTCTGGGGGAGCGGTCTGCCGCGAGTGTCGGATGCCGCGCTCCTCCGCGATCTGCAAGGCATTGATCAAACTGATCGATTCAACGCCCATCGCCGACAGCAGTCCCTCGAGGGCTGCCACGAGCACCGGGCGTGGGGCCGCATCGTCGTCTCCGCCGTAGGCGAGCTCGATGCCGGTTACCGGGCCACCCGCGAGCGCCAGCGCCAGCCGTCCAAGGCGCCGTGCCAGATCCAACACTGGCCCGAGCCGGCGCAGTGTCGCCCCGCTGATTCCCGGGACATTGATCGCGAAGGAGAGATCCCCTTCGAGCAGCGCGTCGCGCACCGCGTCGCACGTTTCCATGCTCACGCGCTCCTGCGCCTCGGCCGTCGATGCCGCGAGATGCGGCGTCAGCAGCACGCGCTCGAGCCTGCGCAGCGGGGAATCCGCCGGGAGCGGCTCAACGGCGAACACGTCCAACGCGGCGCCGGCCAGCCGGCCCTCCGCAACGGCCGCCGCGAGCGCCTGCTCGTCGATCAATTCTCCCCGCGCGGTGTTCACGACTACGGCCGTCGGCTTGAGCAGCGCGAGCCGGTCCGCGTTCAATAGGCGACGCGTCTGGTCGGTGTGCGCGAGGTGCAGCGTGATCACATCCGAGTCCCGCAGCAGCATGTCAAGCGGAATCAGTTTGACGTGCAGCTCGTCGGCGCGATCGGGGGAGAGATACGGGTCGTGCGCCACGACCTGCATCCCGAAGGCTCTGGCAAGCTGGGCGACGTGGCCGCCGATCCGCCCGAGCCCGAGCACGCCAAGCGTCTTGCCCCTGAGCTCTGAGCCCTCGAAGCGTTTGCGGTCCCACTCACCACGCCGCATCGAATCGACGGCCCACGGGATCCGCCGCACGAGCGACAGCAGCAGGGCCATGGTGTGCTCCGCGGCGCTGATGGTGTTCGCTCCGGGGGCGTTCATGACGGCGATACCGCGCTTGGTGGCGGCCGGCACGTCGATGTTGTCGACTCCGACCCCGGCGCGGGCGATCACCCGCAGATGCGGTGCGTGCGTGAGGAGGTCTGCGGTGACGCGGGTCTCGCTCCGCACAATGAGCGCGTGAGCCAGCGCGAGCGCGCGCTCGAGCTCCGCGCGCGGCTTCCCCGCCAGGGCGACCACTTCGATTTCCGGAGCCGCGGTCAACCGTTTGAGTCCGGCCTCGGCCACGCGATCCGCGACAACGACGCGATAGCTCACGCCATCGCTTTCTCGACGAGCCCCAGCAGCTCCTGAAGCGCCGGAACCGTGTGGTCCCCCATGTGGCCGATGCGAATCGTCGAGTCCTTCAGCTCGCCATAGCCGGACCCGATCACCCAGCCCTGCTTCTTGAGAGCGCTGACAATGCCCGCCGCGCGACCCTCGGGAACTCGGAGACAGGAGACCGTCCAGCTCCGCCGGCCCTCGGGCGGCAGGTACTCGATGCCACGTTGGGCGCTCCACTGTTCCACGGCGCGGCGCATGGCATCGTGGCGCCGCCAGCGCGCTTCCACTCCGCCTTCCTGCTCGATTCTCGCGAGCTGGACTTCGAGCGCATAGAAGAGCGACAGCGCCGGCGTATTGGTGGGCTGCGCCTTCCGCGTCGCCTCTTCGAACGTGACGAGGTCGAAGTATTGCCCGCGTCCCGAGAGCGTCCGGGCGCGCTGCCGCATCCGTTCGGAGGCGACCCCCAGGGCGAGCCCGGGAGGCAGCGCCAGCGCCTTTTGCGATCCTGTGAACGTGAAGTCGAGCCCCCAGTGCTCCGGCTCAACGGGTGAGCCGGCGAGCGACGTGACCGCGTCCACCAGCACGAGCACGTCGTCGAATTCGTGGACCACCTGCGCGAGCGCCGCGACGTCCTGCAGGACTCCCGTCGAGGTCTCGGAGTGCACGAGCGTCACCGCGTCCACGGGAGTGCGGCGCAGCGCATCCCGGAGCATGTCGGGCTCGACCGCGCAGCCGAGCGGAACGTCGAGCCGGATGGTTTCCTTGCCGCACGCGCCGACCAACCGGGCGAACCGGTCGCTGAACGAGCCGTTCACGAGCGACAGCGCGCGGCGGCGCACGCCGTTGCGCACGGCCATTTCCATGAACCCCGTGGCGGATGCCGTTCCTACGAGCACCGGCTCCCTGGAACGGAACATCTGACCCAAACGCGGCGCGATTCCCGCGAGCAGCGCTTCCATGGCGCTCGAGCGATGTCCGATCATCGGCCGCTGCATGGCCGCGAGCACGTCAGGATGGACATCCGTCGGCCCCGGCAGGAAAAACCGCCCGAAGGCTGGCGTGTCAGTCATGTGGCGCCGTGGCGAGCTCTCGAATGAAGCGCGGTTCGACCACTTCCGCCGTCTGGACCAGCCGCACCCCTTCCTCCGCCCACTCCTTGAGAAGGTGCTGAGCCGCGGTGCGGTCGATGGGTTTCATGGCATCCGTCACCGCGAACAGCCGCGTTTGCGGACGGCGGGCGAGCAGACCTTCGATGGCAAACCGATCGCACACGTCGAGCGCGACACCATACAGGACGATGTCCTCCGGATCGAGTACCTGCAGCACGATGTCGACGTTCGCGTTCGTGAATACGTCGAAGCGGTGCTTCAGGAACAGAATGTCGCCACGGTGAGCGCGGACTCGCTCCGCGAGAAGAGACGGATCGGCCCGCACCGGCTCGATGACGAGCGGGTCCACGAGGCGCGTCTCGGGAATTTTCTCTTGCCCCGGCGTGTCTCGCATGCAGTGCGGCGGAAAGGTGGTTCTCCAATCGGGGGCGTCGGACAGCTCGGCATGACCCGCGATGTGATCGTCCGCACTGGCCACGATCCGGATGCCGTACTGATGCGCGAAATTCGTGAGTTGCGCGAGTCGCGGGATGATGGCCTCGGACTCGGGGACGTACAGTTTTCCCTCGGACTTCAGGAAATCGTACTGGGTATCGACATCCCAGAAGATCAGTCGTGGCATCGCGCGGAATCTCCAAAGCGCGGATCGGTCGTGTCAACGGTTGACAGCATGAATGTGTAAGCCTACTTTCTGGCCCATGCAGCCTCGGGCTCGTCTCGTGTGTTGTTGCTGTTGTCGCCGCCAACTCGAGGGTTGGACGGATGCCTTCAGCTCGCCCGTGACGACATGAGGACCTAGCACCTCTTCGACCACAGCAGAGACAAAGGCCCGGCCACCCTCAAGTGGCCGGGCCTTTTTTGCGCCGGCCAGCGAACCGCGGAGCGCTGATGCAATTGAGCGACGTGAATTGGTATCTCGGCGATCAACCTGGACAGGAACGCCTGATGAGCATCTCGGGTCGGGGATGGGCGCGTTTGCTTGGCACGGCGAGCGTCTGGACGTGCGGACTGGCCGTTCCATCCAACCGAGCTCTCGGGCAGAGCGATTCGGTGCCCCCGGCGACGGCGGGTCCGGGCGGCTTCACGATTCAGTCGCGCGAGGGCAGCTTCCAATTCCGGCTGAGAGGATACATCCAGGCCGACGGCCGCTTCTTTCCCGACGTGCCCGCAAATTTCGGAGCCAGCACATTCCTGCTCCGCCGCGCACGGCCCGTCATGGACGTGACTACGTGGCGGTACTTCACGCTGCGTCTCACGCCGGACTTCGGTCAGGGGAAGGTCACCCTGTTTGATGCCTATCTGGATTTCCGTCCCGTGTCCCACGCGGGCCTGCGCTTCGGCAAGATGAAACCCCCGGTTGGTCTCGAGCGTCTTCAGCCAGCGATCGACCTGCGGTTTGCGGAACGCGCCCTGCCGACCAATCTCGTGCCGACGAGAGACGTGGGCGCGCAGCTGTTTTACGAGAAGCCGATCGTGTCGGTCGCCGCGGGAGTGTTCAACGGTGTCCCGGATTTTGGGAATGGGGACATCGACGGCACGAACGACAAGGATTTCGAGGCTCGCGTCTTCTTCCACGTGCCACACGTCGGCGTCGGGATCGCGGGCACCACCGGACAGGAGCACGGAACGATCACTGCCCCCGCCCTGCCGAGCTATGTGACCCCGGGCCAGCAACCCATGTTTCGGTATCGGGACACTACGATCGCGAACGGGACGCGCAGCCGCATCACTCCGCAAGGCTACTTCTATTTCGGCCCGTTCGGCCTTCTGGGCGAATACGTGCGGTCCGCGCAGCGCGTGAGCCGCACTACCGCCACGGCTGACATCGCCAACTCGAGCTGGCAAATCGCCGCGTCGGTGTTTGTCACGGGCGAACGGGCGTCATTTGCGACCGTGTCCCCGCGCCACAAGTTCGATCCCGCGGCGCACCACTGGGGCGCCATCGAGCTGGCGGCCCGCTACAGTGAGCTCTCGATCGACCCGGCCGCGTTCCCGACATTCGCGAATGTCGCGAACTCCCCGACCAAGACGACCGCGTGGGCGGTGGGGGCCACCTGGCACCTCGCGCCCGCCGTGAAGATCGCACTGAACTACGAACTGGCCCAATTCTCGGGAGGAGCCGCGGGCGGTGACCGCGCGCCCGAGCATTTCCTCGTCACTCGATTCCAACAGGCGTTCTGAGCCCGCGATGACTACGGCACTTCTCGTTCTCGTCCTCATCACCCTCCTCGCCGCCACGGTCAACGGGGCGCTGGGGTATGGGTTTTCCTCGATCACCGTTCCGGTGGCGCTGCTGTTTTATACGAACCGCGTGCTCAATCCCGCGCTCGTCTGGATCGAGGTCGTCCTGAATGCGTACGTGCTGTGGGTGAATCGCGCGAGCATCCCGAATGTCTGGCGCCGGGTATTGCCCATGGTCGTCGGACTCGCCCCCGGGGTTGTGATCGGGACTTCGATTCTGCATCGCGTCCAGCCGAGCTGGCTCAAGCTCATCACGTTCATCGTGCTGCTGCCCTTGATTCTGCTCCAGGCCGCGGGCTTTCGTCGTCCCATCCGGGCCGAGCGCCGCGCCGGCCTGGCCTTCGGCGGCGGACTCGGCGTGCTCTATGCCGTGACGACGATCTCGGGACCACCACTCGCCGTCATGCTGTCGAACCAGGGACTCACGAAACGGGATTTCCGGGCCGGTCTGGGACTGGTACGGTTGGCGGAGTCCACATTCACCGCCATCGCGTACTACTTCGCGCACATGTTCACGAGAGAAAGCGCGGGGCTGCTGCCGTACATCCTGCCGAGTCTCGCGATCGGCATCCCGGCCGGGGTGCAGTTGATCAAGCGCGTGCGGCCGGAAACGTTCCGGCGTATCTGCATGAGCTTCGACGCGTGGGTGGTGGGATTCGGGATTTCGACGTTATTGCAGCAGCTGCACATCATCGAGGGCGGAGCGGCGTTCTCGGTCCTCGCGGGCGTGGGCACGCTCGACCTGTGGCTCTTGTACCGCTTCTTCAGCAGGTTGCCCGAGATCCCCAGGGAATCGGAGCGCGAGCTCGCCCCGGTGACAAACTAGAACCGGAGCACGACCGCCACTTCATCGCAGCAGTTCTGGCGCGGGCAGCGGGCGCAGTCCGCCCACACCTTCAGCGGGAAGTGCTCCCGGTCTGAAGCTTCGAAGCCGAGATTCAGAAAGAATGCGGGCTTGCGGGTGAGTGCCAGGACCTCGCGAATTCCCGCACGCCGCGCTTCCTCGATCAGGGCAAGCGTGAGCGCCCGCCCGATGCCCTGCCCCTGATGGCTCGCGGACACCGCGAGGGCGCCCAGCTCCGCGAGCTCCCGCGAGTAGACCTTGAGCGAGGCACATCCGACGATCGCTCCCTCACGTTCCGCCACCACGTATTCCTTGATGTGCCGGCAGAGGTCGTAGTTGCTGCGCGGCAGCAGATCCCCCGTGGCCACGTACGGAGCCATGAGCGACTCGAGCCCCGGCACGTCAGCCAGGTTCGCCGGCCGAACGGCGGGACTGACCGCCAGGACGCGTGCGTGCAGCGCGCGGGCTGTCACGCGAGCACGGACTCGAGGATGGCGGCGCCGCGCCCCAAATCGTCCTGCGTCGCCACGAGCGGCGGCAAGAGGCGCATCACGTTCGGACCGGCACCCACGACGAGCAGTCCCCGCTCCCGTGCGGCCGTGATGTAGGGCGCCGCGGGTTCGACCAGCTCGATGCCCCACATGTAACCGCGGCCGCGGACCGCGCGCACCCGTCTGGCGCGTGCCGCGAGCGCGTTCAGTCGCGCGCCGAACCACTCGCCGTTGCAGCGCACGGCATCGAGGAATTCTGGCTGCGCGATGGTTCGCAGCACATCGAGCGCGACACTCGCGATGAAGGGACCGCCGCCGAACGTCGTGGCGTGATCCCCGGGCGCGAGCACCGCGCCAATGGCTTCCTTGAACAGCACGGCGCCCATGGGCAGGCCACCCGCGAGCGGTTTGGCGAGCGTGAGGATGTCGGGCACGACGCCGGCCTGCTCGTAGGCGAACAGCGTGCCTGTTCGGCCGAGCCCGCACTGCACCTCGTCGAAGATCAGCGCCACGCGGTGCGCGTCGCACAGCTCGCGCAGCCGCTTCAGGAATCCGAAATCGATCGGCCGGATGCCTCCCTCGCCCTGCACCGGCTCGATGATGACCGCTCCCGTCGTCGGTGCGGTGACGGCGGCGTGCACGGCAGCCGCATCATCGAGCGGAACAATCTGGATTCCGGGGACGAGGGGCTCGAAGGGACGCCGGAAATCGGGCCGATCGGTCGCGGCGAGCGAAGCGAACAGCCGGCCGTGAAACGCGCCGCTGAACGCAATGATGCCGGGCCGCCCTCCACCCGACCATTTCCGGGCGAACTTGAACGCGGCCTCGTTGGCTTCCGCGCCGGAATTGCAGAAGAAGACCTGATCCGCAAACGACAGCCGCACCAGCTCGGCGGCGAGCCGCTCGCCCGGCTCGGTCCGGTAAAGGTTCGACACGTGAATCAGGCCGGTCTCGAGGGCGCGCGCGATCGCGTCGCGCACCACCGGGTGGTTGTAGCCGAGCGCGTTGACGCCGATCCCGGCGACGAAATCGAGATAGCGCTCCCCGTCCTGCCCGATGAGCTCGCATCCCTCGCCCCGCACGAAGACGGGGCCGACCCGCGCATAGACGTTCGCCAACACGGAGGCGGAAGCCTGCACGGCCGTCACGCGGGCTCCGTGGCCGCGTCCACGATCCGCGTTCCGGCGGCGGGGCCGTCCAGCATGTCGAGATTGCCGATGCGCACGCCGTGCGCACCGCCGCGCAGCGCGGCCGCCGCGGCTCTGAGCTTGGCGGCCATGCCGTCGCGCGCCACGCCGGCGCTGATGAGCGTCTCGAGCTCGGAAATCGCGAGCTCCCGCTGGGTCGCTCCGCCGACTGCCACACCCGGTACATCGGAGATGAACAGGACTTCGCGCGCCGCGAGCGCCGCTCCGACCGCTGCGGCCGCCTCGTCGGCGTTCACATTGAACGGTATCCCGCCAGCGGGCACGGGAGCGATCGGCGCGATCACGGGAACGAGGCCGGCGCGCAGCAATCCTTCGAGCAACCCGCCGCGCACGCTGAGAATCGTCCCCACGTGGCCGAGTCCGCCATCGGCGTGACGCGCGCTGAACAGCCCGCCGTCGACTCCCGTCAGACCAACGGCATCGAGACCCACGGCGCGCAGCGCGTCCACCACCTGCCGGTTGATCGGCCCGGCAAGCACCATCTCGACCACTGCCGCGATTTCGGGGGTCGTTACTCTCACCCCGTCTCTTTTTTCGACCGGCAGCCCGAGACGCTGGGAGACCGCATTGATGGCCTGGCCCCCGCCATGAACCACGACGAGCGGTGTCACTTGCTTGAGTCGGCGGGCACACTCCGCCAGCCACTCGGGACGGTCGAGCTCGTTTCCCCCGATTTTCACGACACAGGGTGCTAGCATACGAGCCCCGCGGTCTCCTCGATGCCCAGCATGACATTCATATTCTGGATCGCCTGCCCGGCGGCGCCCTTCACGAGATTGTCGATCGCCGCCACCACCGTGAGCCGCGGCCGCCGAACCTGCGCGACCGCCACGACGCCGATCGCCACCCGGTTGCGGTACACGACGTCACGCAGCGAAGGCAACCCACCCGGCATGAGCTGGATGCAGGCTTCGCCAGCGTACGCTTCGGCGTAGACCGAGAGCGCGGCCGCCTGGTCGAGCGGGCGGGCGAGCGGGACGTGGATCGTTTCCAGGATGCCGCGCCGTACGGGAAGCAGGTGGGGCGTGAAGACCAGATCGCCCGCGAACCCTGTCTCGCGCTCCAGCGTCGCGCGCAGCTCGGGGATGTGCCGATGCGAGTTGCCCGCGGCGTAGGCGCGATAGTCCTCCGCCACTTCGCCGAACAGGTACTCGCGCTTCGGGCTCCGGCCGGCGCCGGTCACTCCGGATGCGGCGTCGATCACCACTTCACGCTCGGTGTCGATCAGCTGACGCCGCGCCAGCGGGATCAACGCCAGCAGTGCGGCAGTGGGATAACAGCCGGGGTTCGCCACCAGATCGGCCCCCACCACCCTCGGGCGCGCGACCTCGGTGAGCCCGTACACGGCCTCCGGGCTGAGCCGGAAATCCGCGGACAGATCCACCGATCGGATTCCCTGGGCGCGCACGTGCTGCACGTAACGGCCCGACACGCCGTGCGGGAGGCACGAGAACACCAGCTCCGCGCGGGTGAGCGGGGCCTCCTCCAGTTTGACGAGCCTGATGCCCTCGTGGACTTCCCCCGCCGCCGAATCGGCGGTGGCAAAGGCGACGGAGGCCTCGGGGTGGCCAACCAGGAGCCGAAGCAGCTCCTGGCCGACGTAGCCCGAGGCCCCGAGGACGCCGACGGGCACCCGTGTATTTTTATGCATTACAGCGCAAAACTATACAGGAGCGAAGCGTTCTTCAAGGGCGCCACCTCACCGCGGTACGGGCCAGGAGAACGTGGTGACGATCGTATCCCGGTCGGAAAGAGGCAAGGTGCGAGCGACGTTGTTCACGCGGCCGCAGCGCACATGCGGCGGCTCCTCCACCGAGGGGTCGACGACCCGCAGGCACACGATATCCGCATCGCGCGCGAGCGTACTGTCCGCGGGATCGAGGGCGGGACCGGACGAGAGCAACGCGATATCGAGCGTGGCTGCTTGATTTCGGCCGAGCACGAACGTGACCAGTTTCGACGGTCCATCAGTGACCATGTCGAGCAGCTTCGGCGCGCTGGAGCTGTCGCCGCGGAGCAGCGTCACGCGCACGGCGGCCCGGTGCGGGTGCACGACCGCCTCCATCCTGACGTGCACCGTGGAGTCGAACACGACCACCGATTCGAGGGGACGGGTATCGCCTGCCACGCGATCGCGCGTCACGGTGATAGCGAGCCACAGTGGCGGGCGGCGGCCCGGCCTCGCGGCGCCGAACGGATAGAGCAGGGCGGTGCCACCCAATGACAGACGCACGGAGCGGTGATAGTCGTCCACCTCCCAGAGCGGCAATCCGCGGGAGGAGCGTCCGGCCGCAAGACGACGATGAAACCCGCCGCTGAGCTCGACGGTATCCCCCTGCCCCAGGACGGCAAGCAGCGCATCGAGGCGCGCCTCATCGGTCAGGAGCTCGAGCCGTAGCCGCGTTTCCTCCGGTCCGCTGATCCGGCCGTGCGCCACGACGACGGACTCTGCTCCTGCCCGTGGCGCGATCACCCGGACGTCGTACTTCACGCGTCCGGGCCCTTGCGCGGCCGCATGGGAGGCCGCGACCAGTAGCGCCGCCAGCGCGCTACTGTACCACGAAAACGGCACGCGACGACTCGAGGGACCCGCGCACAGGAGTGCCCCAGCGGGCGTGCGCCAGCCAGCCCACGGCACCTGCCGCGACGATCGAGATCAGGAGCCACAGCGCCACGGAACGAGCTGCTGGACGCACGCGACCCGGCGCGCGGGAAGCGTCATGGCCGGTGGGGCGCGCCAGGGCCAGCCGGAGCTCGAGCTGGCTCACCCGGGCGCTCGCGCACGCGCCGCAGGCGGCCAGGTGGCGGGCGAGTCCCGCGGATTCCTGGAGGCTGAGCTCTCCATCGAGCTCTGCGTTGATCAGCCGGACCCAGTCTTCGTGCATGGTCATCAGCGTAGCTCCTCTCGAACCTCATAGCGCAACGCGCGCCGCTGCATCCAGCGCACCGCGAGGGCGTCGATGAACGAGCGCAGCACTCGATTCCACATCCCGTACTTCGTTGCTCCGTACCGGCGCGGCCGATGGCGGACCGGGACCTCCGTTACCGTTCCGCCCCGGAGCTTGACCAGTGTCGGCAGGAAGCGGTGCATCCCGTCGAACCATGGAAGGTTCCGGACGGCCTCGGCACGGAATGCCTTGAGCGAGCACCCCGTGTCCCGAATCGACTCGCCATTGAGACGATTGCGAACCGCATTGGCGATGCGGCTCTGCACCAGCTTCCAGCGCGAATCGTGGCGGTTCGTCCGGTAGCCCGCGACCACGCTGGCTCCGCTCGATTCGAGCGCCGCCACGACCACCGGAATGTCGCTGGGGTCGTTCTGGAGGTCCGCGTCAAGCGTCACAATCACGCTGCCGGCCGCCGCCGCAAACCCCGCCGCAAACGCCGCGGTCTGCCCCGCATGGGCCCGCAGCGGGATCACGCGCAGCTCCCGACATGCTCCCTTGAGGCTCTTGAGCGTCTCGAGGGAACCATCCGTCGAGCCGTCGTCCACGGCCACGATCTCGAAGCGCCGCCGCTCGAGCGCGCGGGAAATTTCAGCGATCAAGAACGGCAGGCTTTCCCGTTCATTGTAGACCGGGATGACAACCGACAGCTCAGGCCCCGCCGAGGTCATGCATGAGCTCTGGCGCCTCGGGATATTTCGCGCGCAGCTGCTGCAGGAGCGCCGCGGACTTTGCGGGATCGTGCTGGTGCGTGCGATAGATCTCCGCCAGCCGTATGGCGGCGAGGATCTCCCGATGGGGTACGGGTGGGGGATCCGCAATCAGGCGTTCGAGCATCACGGTTTCCTGATCGATATCGATTCTGAGGGGCGGGCCGCCATCCTCCATCCCCGCAATCTGCCCGCCCACGATACGGCCGAGCCCTGTTGCGACCCCGAAGACATCGCCCACGAGCCCCCAGAACACCCAGAGGGTTCCGACGAACGCCAGGAGTCGCGCATCGACGTGACCCGAGTCCAGCAGCACGATGATGATCCCGACGGTCGCCAGGATCAGCGCGCCGGCGAAGATGCCGCGCGCAACCGCAAGCGGGCTGGGTGGATCGGTCGGGTCGTAGTCGATTGACACGCGCGGAACGTAGGGTTCGGCCACGGGCCGGGCAAGTTGACAGCCATCGACGGCCTAGAGAACGTAGCCGATCACTATTCCACGCGGACAATCGCTCGCGATGCGTTGCTGGCCCGGTCGGAGGAGAGCCTGTTTGACGCTGCTGGGGCTGGCGGTGGGGGGCGGCGTTCCGGGCGCCGCGAACGCGCAACGCGTCTGGCACACCGCCGTGTATCCCACGTTCCGCTACAGCACGGTCGACGGCTTCTGGGGAGCCGCCAATGTCGCGGTGTCGACGCCCATCGGCTTCACGGAGCGGCGTGAAGCGTACGCTGCGCGATACGCCTTCAGCGCGGGATGGAGCACGAGCGGCAGCTACGCCTACGTCGCCGATGCCGCACTCCCGGCCTATTGGGAAGGGTGGCGGCTCCGCGTGACCGCCGCGGCCACGCGGGACAATCGCCTGGGCTTCTATGGTATCGGCAACGAGACACCCTATGTGCCCGGGAAGGTGACGACCGTTGACCCGTTCTACTACCGCGTAAGCCGCTCACGCGGGTATGCGCGCCTCACACTCGGGCGGCAACTCATCGGCCCGTTGCGCGTGTTTGTGGGGGGCACGATCGAGCGCACCAGCTTCCGCTCCCTGCCCGGCGCGACCGTCTTTCGCACAAGCTTCGCCGGCGACACGACCCAATCCCCCGTCACCGACAAGGTGGTGCGGGGCGGCCTCGTGTTCGACACTAGAGACAATGAAGTCGACCCGCACACCGGGGTTTACCTGGAGGCGCTGTTCGCCAACGGGACGGGATACACCCGCACCGGAGGCGGCGCGCGGGGATTTATCTCCCCGCTGCCGCGACTGACTCTCGCGGGGAGGATAGCGGGTGAAGAAATGACGGGCGCGCCGCTCGTCGCGGAGCAGTTGCAGATGGAGTCGAGCGAGCAGTCGTTCGTCGCACTGGGGGGCTACTACTCGCTCCGCGGATTCTACGATGCGCGCTACATCGGGTCCGGCAAGCTGCTCGGCGGTGTCGAAGCGCGGTATGCCCTGGTCTGGTCACCCACCGTGGTCAAGCTGGTTCTGGGCGGATTTTACGACACCGGAAGGGTCTTCGGCCCGGGAGAGTCGTTCCAGCTCACCACGAACGGACTCCACCACACGGGCGGAGGGGAGCTCGCGCTGCGATTCCTGCGCAACTCGTTGCTCGTGATCGGCGTGGGGGCGGGGGACGAAGGCGCCGAGCTGCTGTTTGCCGGGAGCTGGAGTTACTAGATCTCGCGAATCTGAATGCGGCGCTTCGCCAGTTCCTGGACGTATTCGTCGAACGGCACGGCGGCGTCCGGCGTGCACACGCCGGTGGTGCTGATGCGGCCGTCCGTCTGCATCAAGCCCGTGATCGCGAGCGAGTAGCCCGTCGTGCGGCGCATGGCGCTCACCCCGCGCGCCTCGTCGAAATAGTCGAGCAGCTGCCAGGCGACGCGCCCGCCATCGTGCCCGCGCACGTCGACGCGCAGCGCGACGAGATCGCGCCCCTCGGGTTTGGTGAGGCGCGGCGACACGCTGGCGATGAAGACGTCGCGCGGGACAATCTCCTTCCCCTTCACCCTGATGGCCGTCAGGTCGAGCAGCCCGAGATCGCGGATCGCCTGCATGATCGTCGCGTGGCCGGGGTAGCGCAGCGTCTTGTACTCCATGGTTCGCACCCGCCCCTCATAGGTCCAGGGAAGCGTGGAGATTCCGCCGCCGGTATGAAATGCTTCGAGCACCCCCACGGGAGGCGGAAACGAGACCGCCTCGAGCTCCGACAGCGCGTCCACGCGAGCGGGCCGTGCCTCCCGCAGCACCCATGACGGGGTCGTGTAATAGTCGAGTGCCCCTTCGAGGGAGTACACGATCTGATAGTTCAAGGGCGGCTCGGGGTGCTGCGGCAAGCCCCCCACGAAGATCTTCACGCTCTCGGCGCCACCCAGGCGCCGAATGCCCTCGGCCGCGAGGATGTTCACCATCCCGGGTGCGAGCCCGCAGTCGGGGATGACCGAGATGCCCTTCGCCTTCGCATCGGAATCGAGTTTGCGCTGCTGGAACACGATCTCGGTGTTGCCGCCCAGATCCGAAAAGGGAATGCCGAGGTCGATCGCGGCGTGCGTGACGTCGAGATTGTGGTAGTAGGGGAGCGCGCAGAGCACGGCGTCATGGCCCTGCATCACGGACGCAAGACTGGCGCGATCCTGCACGTCGACTTTCGCCAGCTCGAGTCGCTTGCCGCTGTGGGGCTTGAGCAGCGGCGGCAACCGGTCGGCTTTCAGGTCCGCCAGGGTCACCCGCTCGACCTGCTCCTGTTGCAGCAGGTCGAACGCGCATGCCGATCCCTGCAGGCCGGCGCCCAGCACGAGCATCCGCACGGGTTTCATGAGGCGGCACCCCCGGTCCGTCGCAGTTCGAACAATTCAATCTCCGGTGGCACGAACACTCTGATCGGCACGCCCACGACCCCAATCCCCCGGCTCACGTAGAGCTGGCTCGCCGCGCGCTGGAAATGCCCCATCACGTACTTCGTGATGAGGCGCCCGGCCGACCACCCAACGAGCGGAAGGTAAAACTGCCCGCCGTGAATATGACCGGCTAGCGTGAGGGGAATCCCGCGCGGCACCGCGGAATCCCACGCGCCCGGCCGGTGCGCCAGGAGAATCTTGAACGCCTCCGGCGGAGCGCCCCGCAACGCAGCGTCCACGTATTCGGGTTGGGGATCGTCGGCCTTCCAGTTTTCGGGGTCGTCGATGCCGAGGATGGCGAGCAGGGCCCCGCCGCGTTCGATCACGTGGCAGCGATTGTTCAGAAAAATCTGTCCTGCGTGCTTCACTCCGTGCGTCACGGCCTCGGCGCCCGCGTAGTGATCGTGGTTGCCCAGCACCGTTACACAGCCGAGCGGCGCCCACAGATCCCGAAAGGCGCGAACGTACGAGGGGATGTATGACGTCGAGCTGTCGATCATGTCGCCGGTCTGGAGGATCAGGTCGGGGCGCAACGCACTCGCCTGCGCCACGATCTCCTGCATCTTGTCGAACCCGAGGTGCGGTCCGGCGTGCAGATCCGATATGTGGAGCACGCGGAGACCATCGAATGCCGCGGGGAGATCCGGAAACACGAGCGTGCGGCGCGTGATGCTCGGCAGCGCGTACGCGGTCCAGATGCCGTACGCCGAGAGGGCCGCGCCGGCGGCCGCGTAGGTGTACGTGGCGCGGGCCAGAAATTGCCGGCGTGACACCCGAACGTCGGGCGCGTCGGACAATTCGAAGGCGACCAACGGATCGACCTCCCCACGGACCCGGCGTTCCGCCGCGCCGACGACCCAGAGCACGCCTTTCGTGAGCAGATAGAGCGCGACGAAGGCGGCGAACATCCATCCCAAGAGCTGCCACGCGACGAACGGTCCGATCATGGGAATCCAGGTCGCGCCCCAGACCGACCCGAACAACACGCGATGCGCCACGAATAACCAGGGGAAGTTGAACACCGCGAACACGGCGGTGAGGCCGAGGCGCACCAACCGCGCCTGGCGCGGCCGCGTGGGGTTCGGCAGGCGCTCGGAGAGATAGCGGTAGATCAGGAACTGCGGTGCCGCGAACAGCAGAACGAAGAGGAGACGCATCAGGCTCCTCGTTGATCAGCGAGGCGGAGCGGCTCCGGGCGGCGTGAAGGTCGACTGTTTTCCCGGAGCGCCCCCGAGCTGGGCACGGAAGAAGTGATAAATGTCCGTCCAACCCTGATCGGCGATTTTCGGATCTTCGCGGGTGCGCAGAAAGCCATGCCCAACATTGGGATAAACCTTGAATTTGTACGGGATGTGATTCTGGTCGATCACCACCGACAGATCCTGGAGCGTCTGGGTGATGCGGGCGTCCTTGTCCGCATAGAGGCCGAAGCCCGGGGTGCGCAGGTACATGATGTCGTCGTACTTGGGCGTGGGGCCGTAGCAGACGACGAACGCCTGCAGCTTATGGTTATGCGCGGCGAACCGAAAGCTCTCGCCGCCACCCCAGCAAAATCCGATCACGCCGATCGACCCGGCCCGCACGGATTTGAGCGACTGGAGCAGGTCGACGGCGCCATCCAGGTCCCGCATGATGGTATCGCTATGGAGCGTAGCGATGAGGCGTCGAGCGCTGTCGGCGCTTGCGGGCGTGCCGCCGCGCCGCGAGAGCAGATCCGGGGCGAGCACCACATAGCCTTCTCGGGCAAGCCGCTCGGCGGCGTTGCGCACGAAATCCGTGAGCCCGAAGATCTCGTGAACGATGACGATGGCCGGCGCGGCATCCGACCGCTCCGGATACACGATGTACGCCGTGATGCTGTCGTCGCCGCTCTGATACTTGATGTACTCGCCGTGCTCGTCGGGAATCCGGGGCGCCGGGCGGGCAAGGATGAACGTGGCGGCGATGCCAAGTGCGAGCCCCGCCGAAACCCAGCGCTGTTTCTGCCCCATGTTTGCTCGCTCCCGTCCGTTTCGCCAAAGAATCTACTGCCGTGCCGGCGGCGATGTTCCCGCATAGACGCGGTCGACGAGCCGCTGGGGGTCGGGAAGCTGCGCACGGCTCGCCAGCGCGTCCTGTGCCGCAGCGTCCACCTCCGCCGTAACCTCCGCTTCTACGTTTTGCAGGTCCGATTCGCTCGTGCCGTCGCCTTTGAGGTATTCCTCGTATAACCCGATCGGGTCGCGCAGTCCCCACTGCACGAACAGCTCCGCCGGAAACGTTGCCCGCGCTTCGCGCTCGTCGTGGGTGGCGTGTCCGCCCATCCGGAACGTTTCAGCAAGCAGCATGGCCGGTCCTGCTCCGGTGCGACAACGCTCGACCGCCAGGGTAGTGGCCGCATAGGCATCGAGAACGTTATTGCCGTCGAACGCGGCGCCCCACATGCCGTAGCTGCCCGGCCATTCGCGGAAATCCGCCGCCAACTGGTGTTGCGACAGGCGTGTCCCGAGCGCGACCTGGTTGTTCTGGATCACGAAAATGGCCGGCACGCGGGCGACCGCCGCGAGGTTCAACCCCTCGTGGACCGGGGCGCTCTTGGTCGATCCGTCGCCGATCCACGTGAGCGCGACGCGTGGTGCGCCCCGCATCTTGAAGGCGAGCGCCACCCCAGCGATCACGGGCACCATATCGCCCACGTGCGAGATCGGCTGCAGCACGCCGCGCCGGAAATCGCCCACATGGAGGTCGCGACCCCCGGATGGCGAGTCCCCCGTTCCGAGATAGGCGCGAAACATGTCGGCGAGCGGCATGCCCAGCTCGCAGCACGCGGACGCGTTGCGGATCATCGGCGCCGCGACGTCGCCCTCCGGCTGCCCCTCCCGTCCCCGGCGTAGCGCGTGGACGGGCCCCACGGTCGTCGCTTCCTCGCCCGTCCCGAGCCACGCCTTGGACAGGATGCCGCCGCGGACCCAGCGCTGCAGCTGGACGTCGTGCAGCCGGGCACGCAGCAATCCGGCGTAGAGCGCGAGTTTCGCTTCGCGGGACAGAGCCTGCGTGATCCGCTCGCGCTCGGCGTCTCGGGTGATCGTGTCCCGATAGGCGCGGACCAGCGTGGGATCCGGCCGCCAGGCGACATATTCGGGAGGATCGAACGATGGGAACCGCTTTACGTCAGCTTCTCCTTCAGCTTCCCGAGCAGCCCGGGCGAGGAAGACGAGGGACTGGCGGACGGAATGTCGAGCGCCGCGGCGAACTCGAGCGCGGTGGCGAAACGCGCATCGGGACTCGTCGCCATCGCGCGCGCCAGCGCCTTCTCGAGGCTCGCCGGCAGGTCCGGCCGAAATTGCCGCAGCATGAGCGGCTGTCCGCGCAGGCGGGCGACCATCATCTCCTGGGCGTTGCGTCCCTGAAACGGCAGCTTTCCGGAGAACATTTCGAACGCCATGATGCCGAGCGCGTAGATGTCGGAGCGGGCATCGAGGGGCTTGCCGCGAATCTGCTCGGGGCTCATGAACTCCGGGGTCCCGAGGATAATTCCCGTCGCGGTGAGCTTGGCGATCGCGGGGTCGGCGCGGCGTTCCTTGGCCAGTCCGAAATCCATGACGACCGCGCGCTCGGGACGGCCATTCTCCTGCACCAGCATGATGTTCTCGGGCTTCAAGTCGCGATGAATGATCTGCAGCTCGTGCGCGTGATGCAGGCCCGCGCATACCTGACGGAGAATCGTGATGCCCGCCTCCAGCCCCATGGGGCCTTCGCGCACCTCGCGATCCGACAGCAGCTCGCCCTTCAAGAAGGGCATGACCAGATAGATCAGGCTGTCTTCGGATTCGCCGAGGCGCATGATGCGGCACACGTTCGGGTGGTCCAGCCGCATCGCGAGACCCGCCTCGCGTCGCAACCGTTCGACCGAGCTCTTGTCGGTCGCGAGCCTGGGAGAGAGCACTTTAATCGCGACATCACTTCCGCTCGAAACCTCGCGGGCAAGGTACACGAACGACATGCCGCCTTCGCCGAGCTTCTTCTGAACCTGGTAGCGGTCGTCGAGGACCTGTCCGGAGAGATTCGAGGCGCGTTCGAGGGCCGGTCTCGCGGCCGGGGGTGTGCGGACACCGGTCCCGGTCTCGGATCCTGGCGCCGGGGGCGCGGCGGGGGCGGGGGGGGCGGGGGCGGGTCGCTGGACTTCGACCAGGAGACTGCCGTCACGTGAACAGAAGCGGGCTGCGCCACCGTAGACGGAGCCGCACCGGGGGCAGCGGCGGTCGCTCACTGCCGCACCAGATTGCGGCCCTCGTTTTTGGCCCGGTACAGCGCCTGGTCGGCCAGGGCCACGAAACTGTCGGCGCTCGAAATGCGGTCGTCGGGGAAGGATGCGAGCCCGATACTGACGGTTACGTTCACGGGATCCTCGCCGGGATCAGCGAAGTCGTGATGCATGACGCGCCGCCGCAGACGTTCGGCGAAGATCACCGCGCCCTGCAACGCCGTCTCAGGCATGACGACCACGAACTCCTCTCCGCCGTAGCGCGCGACGATGTCCACGGCGCGCGCTTCCCGGCGCAGTAACTCCCCAACTTGCCGCAGAACCGAGTCACCCGCAATGTGACCGCGGGTGTCGTTGATGAGCTTGAAGCGGTCGAGGTCGGCGAGCAGGATCGTGATCGCCAGGTTGTAGCGCCGGGCGCGCTCGAGCTCTTCCTCGAGATCCTCGGACAGCGCGCGGCGATTCAGGCACCCGGTGAGCGCATCCGTGCGCGCCAGCTGCTCGAGCCGCTCCTTGTCGGAGACCGCGCTCTCGAAGTCATACGCCTTTTCGATCGCGGCCACTGCCGTCCGAATCACCGTTTCGGCGAACTGCACGTCGGCGGACGTGAGCGCCCGGTCCTCACCGGTGGTGCGGAGGAAGAACACGCCGACCGGGCGGTCGCGCATGGAGAACGGCAGCGCCACGGCCGAGCGCGTCGGCACGGTGATGCCTTCGCGGGCCCAGCGCTCGCGCTCTTCCGTGTACAGCGGGTCGGTCGCCACATCCTCGACGAGCACCGGCCGGCCTTGTGAGAGCGCGAGCCGAATCTCGGGATAGCGCGAGAGATCGATCTGGAGATTGCGCAACATCGGACTCTCGTATGCCGCGACGACGATGCCCGTCTTGTCCTCGGCATTGGCGCGCACCAGGGAGCATTTGGACAGATGGAGCACGCGGGCGATGCGCCGGGCGAGAATGTTGTAAATCTCGTCGGGCTTGAGCGAATCCGTGACTTCCTGGAGAATGTCGACGATGACGGCGCGGCTCTGCGCCTCGTCGCGCGCCCGCGCCAGCTCCTGAGCGGATCGCAGATGCGCCTTGACCCTGGCGAGCAGCTCGCGCACCCGGAATGGCTTGGGAATGAAATCGGCGGCGCCGAGGCCCAGCGCCTTGACCGTCGCCTCCTCGGGCGGCATCGACGAGATCATGAGCACGGGGAGATCGCGGAACCGCTCGTCGCTCTTGAGCCGTTGCAGGAGCTGCAGGCCGTCCGTCTTCGGCATCATGATGTCGAGCAGCAGCAACCCTGGCCGCTCCACGTCGATCCGCTCGAGCAGCCCCTCCCCGCCGGGCACGGGGATCACCTCGTATCCGTTCTCCTTGAGGATCCACGTCAAGGTTCGTACCAGCGACTGATCGTCGTCGGCAACGAGGATTTTGGCCGCTGGCTCGGTCATGCGGTCGTTGGGTCCTGAAGCAGTGCGGGATCGATGTTGCCGCCGCTCACGATGAGCACCGTGGGCGCGGACGCGGCGCTGGCGCGCACGGGCACGCCGCCGGCGCGCACGGCCGCGACCGTCGCCGCACCCGAAGGCTCCACCGCGAGGCGGCATTCACGCCACAGAAAGTGCATGGCTTCGCGCAGGCTGTCATCATCGACCAGCGCGACCCCGGCGAGCCGCTGCCGGTCATACATGAGCTCCTGGAACGGAATCTCCCCCACGCCAAGTGTGATCAATCCATCAGCCAGGCTCGCCGTGCGCTCGAGCCGCGTCGGCCGCCCCTGCGCGAGCGACTGCTGGAGCTTGGGCGCGCCACTCGGCTCGACGCCCCACACGCGCGCCGTGCTGCGCGCGGCGCGCAGCCCCACCACGACGCCAGAAATCAATCCGCCTCCGCCCACGGGCGCGACGACGGTCCCCACGTCCGGCAGATCCTGGACGATCTCGAGCGCGACCGTCGCCTGACCAGCCACGATATCGGGGTGGTCGAACGGTGGAATGATCGCCAGCGCGTCGCGCGCGGCGATGGCCTCCGCCACGCGCTGGCGATCGTCGGAGGTGCGGCCGGCGAGCACGACTTCGCCACCCCAGCGCTCGACCCCCGTCTTTTTGATCGACGGCACGGTTTCCGGCATGACGATCACCGCTCGTAATCCCAGGTAGCGGGCGGCGTACGCGACCGCCTGACCGTGATTCCCGCTCGAGTACGTGATCACACCGGGGCGGCGCACTGGCTCCGGGAGCAGCCGAATCGCGTTGTAGGCGCCGCGGATCTTGAACGCGCCCATCGGCTGCAGGTTCTCGAGCTTGAGATACGCGCCGAGCGCATCCACATAGAGGAGCGGCGTGCGGACCGCGACCCCGCACAACGCTTCCCGGGCGTCTTCGACTCTTGCTGCGTCGATCACCTATTTCTTCTTGTTGCCGGCCGGCTTCGCGGGTCGGGCTGCGGCCTCCTCCTCGGTCTCGTCCTCGCCCGATTCCTCGTCTTCTTCCTTCACCACACGCGCCACATCCACCACCATGTCGCCTTGGCCCAGGTTCATGACGCGTACGCCCTGCGTATTGCGGCCCGAGATCCGAATGCCGTCCACCGGAACCCGGATCATGATCCCTTTCTTCGTGATCATCATGAGCTCGTCCTCGGGCAGGACTTCCTTCAGCGCGATCACGTCGCCGGTCTTGTCGCTGCGCTTGAGCGTGATGATACCGCGGCCGCCGCGGTGCTGCACGCGGTACTCATCCAGCTCGGAGCGCTTCCCCAATCCCTTTTCCGTGACCGTGAGGAGCGTGCATGGCCGCCGCACCACCACGAGGGCGATCACCTGGTCTTTCTTGTCCAGCTCGATCCCCTTCACGCCCGTCGCGGTCCGGCCCATGTCCCGCACGTCCTTCTCGTGAAACCGGATGCTCATGCCGTGGCTCGTGGCGAGCACGATGTCGTTCGAGCCGTCCGTGACCTGCACATCGATCAGCTCGTTCCCCGGCTCGATGTTCATCGCCCGGATGCCCACCGAGCGCGGGTTTCCGAACTCGGACAATACCGTCTTCTTAACCGTTCCATCCTTGCTCGCGAAGAACAGGAACTTGTCTTCCGAGAATTCCCGGACCGGCACGAGGGCCGCGAGTCGCTCGTCCGGTTTCATCGCGATGCAGCTGACGATCGGCTTGCCGCGGGCGGCGCGGGCCGCCTGAGGAATCTCATGCACCTTGAGCCAGTAGCATTGGCCGCTGGTCGTGAAGAACATCAGGTAGTCGTGCGTCGAGGCGATGAACAGATGCTCGACCCAGTCGTCTTCCTTCGTCTGCGCCGCCGTCACGCCCCGGCCGCCGCGGCGCTGGCGGCGGTACGCCGACACCGGCAGCCGCTTGATGTAACCCAGGTGCGAGACGGTGATCACCATGTCTTCCTCGGCGATCAGGTCTTCGATCGAAAATTCCCCCTGATCCGCCACGATCTCGGTCCGCCGGTCGTCGCCGAATGCGCCGGCGAGCTCGCTGAGCTCCTCCTTGAGGATCTTCATGCGCCGGGGCTTCGAGGCGAGGATCTCCTTGCACTCCTTGATGAACTTCCGCACTTCCTTCAACTCGTCTTCGAGCTTGGTGATCTCGAGTGCCGTGAGCCGCGCCAGGCGCATGTTGAGAATTTCCGCCGACTGCCGCTCCGACAGCTTGAACCGCTTGCGCAGCGCCGCGTCCGCCGTCGGGGTGTCCTTCGATTTCCGAATGATCCGCACGACCTCGTCGATATGGTCGACCGCGATCTTCAGGCCTTCGAGGATGTGCTGGCGTTCTTCGGCCCGCGCGAGCTCGAACTGCGTCCGGCGCGTGATCACGGTGTGGCGGTGCTCGATGAAGTGCTGCAACAGCTCCTTCAGATCCATCTCACGCGGTGCGCCGTCCACGAGCGCGAGCATGATCGCGCCGAACGTGACCTGCATCTGCGTGCGCGTGTAGAGCTGGTTGAGCACTACCAACGGGACCGCGTCGCGCTTCAGCTCGATGACGACGCGCACCCCTTCGCGGTCCGTCTCGTTCCGGAGATCACTAATGCCGTCGAGCTTCTTGTCGAGCACCAGATCGCGGATCTGCTCGATGACGCGCTCGGGCGCGACCTGGTACGGAAACTCGGTGACGACGATCTGCTGCTTGCCCGTCGATTCGCGCTCCTCCACCGTCGCCCGCGCCCGAAGCACGATCCGGCCGCGGCCCTTCTCGTAGCACTCCTTGATGCCGTCGCGGCCGTAGATGATCCCGCCCGTCGGAAAATCGGGACCCTTGATGAACTTTCGCAGATCCTTGACGGTGGCGCTGGGGTGGTCGACGAGGTGATTGAGGGCTTGAACCGTCTCGCCGAGGTTGTGCGGCGGGATGTTCGTCGCCATGCCCACGGCGATGCCGGCGGAGCCGTTGACGATGAGATTCGGGAGGCGCGAGGGAAGCACGACCGGCTCCTGCAGCCGGCCGTCGAAATTGGGGACGAAATCGACCGTGCTCTTGTCGATGTCCCCGAGCGTCGTCATCGCGACCCGCGTGAGGCGGGCTTCCGTGTAGCGGTAGGCCGCCGGCGAGTCGCCATCCACCGAACCGAAGTTTCCCTGCCCGTCGATCAGGGGATAGCGGAGTGAAAACTCCTGCACCATGCGGACCAGCGAGTCGTACACGGCAACGTCGCCGTGCGGGTGGTACTTGCCCAGGACGTCGCCCACCACGGTCGCGCTCTTCTTGTGCGGCCGGCCCGGCACGAGCCCCAGCTCGTGCATCGCGTAGAGGATCCGCCGGTGCACCGGCTTGAGGCCGTCGCGCACATCGGGCAACGCCCGCTGCACGATGACGCTCATCGAGTAGTCGAGGAACGACTCCTTCATTTCGTCTTCGATGAGGCGCGGCAGAATGCGTTCGCGAACGTTCGGTGCGGTCATCGGGGGGTATCCTGGCGGACGGGACGGTTCATCCTAAGTAGCGGCAATTTAAATACTTAGACTGATTGAGGCAACAGCGCCGAGCTGCTTTATCGCCGCTTGGTCAAGCGGCTCGATCTTCCCGGCACTCCACGTGGAGGTCACGATGCAAGCCAAACTATTGCGCGGGCCGTTGCTGCTCCTGTTGTATCAGGCCGTTCCCGTTCAAGCGGCGCGCGATTCGCTGGGGCGTCATCGCATTGCGGTTGGCTACGGCATGGGACAGTGGGAGCACGAAGTTTTCAACTGCAACGGCGAATTCGTGAGGTCCGCGAAGATTCCCTATCACTCCGCCGGTCTCGAGATCGACGAGTGGATGACTCCGCGGTTCCGCATCACCGGATTCGGCGGCACGTATCGGCCCACAGTGGACGCCGACACGCCCGACTACGCCGGACCGTTCGGCGGAGCACAAGCGGCGTTCGAAGGACAGCACTTCGGGATCGGAGTTGGTTTCACTCACCTGTCGGGCTCCGACGGCGGGACGGCACCATCGGTCTACCTCCGCGGCGGCAACCTCGATGGCGTGCACTTTCGGACGGACTTCTTGCCGCCCACCGCGACACTCGGTTCGATCGGGATGGCGCGCATCGGCGCGGGGTTCGGGGACGGGCACCTGCGCCGGACGAGCGGATTTCTGGGCATCGCGCTGGGACCATACAGTGACAAGGCGGCACTCACAGGATCGATCCGATTCTTCATCGCCAATGGCCTCGCCGTGCAAGCAGATGGCATCGTGGGACCCGGGCGGCAGTACGGACAGGGAGGAGCCGCGCTGGCGCTGCGGTACGATTTTGGCCGATGACCGCTGCGCGATTCAGCTGCCCACGACGATGGTGATTTTGCCGATCTGCTCGGCCTGTGCGAGCCGTTCCAACGCCGCGCGGGCATCCTGCAGCGAATACTCGCGGTCGAGCACCGGTCGCAGCCGCCCGTTTGCAAGCTCGCTCACGATGGCCGCGTACTCGGCGGCGTTGCCCATGGTCGATCCCAGGATCGTGTACTGATTCCAGAACAGCCGGCGGGCGTCGGTCACGACGTACGGGCCCGACGTGGCGCCGCAGGTGACGAGCCTGCCTTTCTTGCCGAGGGCCCGCAACGACGTCTCCCACGTGGCTTCCCCGACGCTATCCACGACGACGTCGGCTCCGCGCCCCTCGGTGAACCGGCGAACTTCGGACGCCACCTGTTGCGAACGATGATTGAGGGTGAGCGTCGCGCCGAGCGCGCGGGCCCGCTCGAGCTTCGCATCACTCGACGAGGTCACGACGGTTCGCGCGCCGAGCTGATGCGAGATCGCCAGTGCGGCCAGCGACACGCCGCTGCCGATGCCCCAGATCAGCACCGTCTCGCCCGCGGTGAGAGCCGCGCGAGTAACGAGCATGCGCCAGGCGGTCAGTGTGACGAGAGAGAACGCGGCGGCTTCGGACCACGACAACGATGGCTCGAGAACCGGCACGCGGGTCACGTTCCGCTCGGGAACCACGACATACTCGGCGATGGTGCCGGGCAGGTGCTCTCCCAGCAAGCGATAGTTGACGCAGAGCGAATGTTCGCCCGCGCGGCAGTATGCGCAGCTGTAATCCGAAATGCCGGGGTTGATCATGACCTCGTCCCCGGTCTTTATCGACCGCACGCCGCTGCCGACCTGGTCCACGACCCCGGCACCGTCGGCGCCGAGGACGTGGGGAAAATGGCGGGCACTCGGCAAGCCACGGACCACAAACAGGTCGAGATGATTGAGAGCGGCAGAACGAATCCGGACCCGAACCTCTTCCGGGCCGGGGTGCGGATCGGGAAGCTCGGCGAGATGAACCTGATCGAGATCTCCGGGACCAGCGACTACGCAGGCGCGCATACGGTCCCGGAGGGCGTCAGGGCATGAAAGCCGGGATGAGCTGCTGTTCGGCGCCGGTCGTCGTGATGGGGACGGCAGCACTCCCGGTCGTGAGCGCCTGAATGTAGAGCCGTGCCGGCCCCTTGCTCCCGGGGGCGGTCGCGAGCAGCGCGAGCAGGTCACCGCCGGGCGCCGCCGCAAAGTCGCTGATCGAGAGCTCGGTGCCAGTTACCGGGCTCACTCTTCCGGTCGTAAGCTCCGCGCGCATGACCTGCGAGACGGTGCGTCCGCCTTCCTTCCCCTGCACCAGATAAAACAGCGAGCCATCCCGCAGAAATCTCGGGGCCAGGCTCTTGAAGTTGCCGGAGCTGCGGGTGAATTCCCGCTGATTCGTGCCGTCTTTCGCCATGAGCCAGATGTTCGTCGAGCCATCCCGCGTGGACGCAAATGCAATGATCTCGCCATCGGGCGAGACGGTGGGCTGCATGCTGCCGGAGCCCTGCGTGAGCTGCACTGGAGCCCCCCCGGTCTGGAGCGACTGCGTCCAGATTTGCGGTATTCCCGCTCCACCGCGGTCGGACTGGAAGATGATGGCACTCAGGTCGGGCAGAAATTGCGGGCGGTTGTCATTGCCTGAGCCCGTGGTCACGCGCACCGGATTGCCGCCGTCCGCATCCATGACATAGATGCCGCGTGCCGCCGCGAAGGCGATGCGCGAACCATCGGGGGAGAACGCCGGGTCGGTCGCGCTCAGCGTGTCCTCGCTGACACGGCGCCACTGGGTCAGTGTGCCGCGTTCGGCGGCGAAGAGCTGAAACCGCGATCCCGCCCGCGTGCTGGGCATCACGATCTCGCCCTGCACGAACACATCCACCGTTCCCCGTTTGCCTCCGGGTGCGGTTGCCACCGCTCGCGCGCGCCCGTAGGAGACGGCCGTGATCACCCCGCTGTCGTTCGCGGTCGCGACCTGGGGATTCTCGGACGTCCACGTGAGTCCGGTCGCCGGGCCGATGACGGTGCTCGAATCCATGTACGTTGCGCGTACCGCGATCCGACGGTTCAGCGACAGGCCCACCCGTGCGACCGACAGCCGCACGCCCGCCGCGATGACGCGGACATTCCACGTGACCGCGAGACCGGCTCCCGGCCCGCGCACGACGAGCTGTGTCTGACCGGCTTTCCTGCCCGTGAGCATTCCGGAAGCGGCGTCGTAGGACGCAATCGCCGTGTCCGCGACGGACCATTGCAGCGGGGCATCGGCGACGGGAGTCCGATCGGCGGCGAGCGCTTGCGCTTCGAATTTTCCGGTACCCTGTATCGGCAGGAGCACCTCATCCTGCCATTTGGGTCGCACCGCGAGCAGCTCGACCGGTCGATGCACGACCACGTCGATCGTCTTGGTCTGCAAGAACCCCGATACCGTAACGGTCGTGCGGCCGGGTCCGACACCGGTCACCACGCCCGTCAGCGACACGCGCGCGATGGTGGGATCGGCCGAGTTCCATTGCAGCGTCAGCGGGCTCACGCCACGCGCTCCCTGCGTGGGCACGATCACGTGGAGCGTGTCCGACACTCCGGGTCCGATGGCGATTGCGGCGCCCTCGCGGAGGGCGAGGTCGGCCTGCTGCACCACCACCGGCGCGGTGGCCGTCAGCCCGGCCGCGCTCGTAAGCTGGATCGTGCCCTGACCCGGAGAGAGGGCGACCACGACGCCGTTCCCGTCGACACTCGCAATCTCGGGGCGCAGCGACTTCCAGGTAACCGCGAGCGGCGCGGCTGCGGTCCCATCATCCTTCAAGGCGCGCGGCGACGCACGGATGTTTTCGGATGGTTGGAGATAGATCGTCGGGGGCTCGATGCGCAGCACGCTCGCGGCCCCCGTGCCGGAAGGCTGCCCCGCCAGCGAGCCGTCGGAAGGCGGTGGAGTCTGCACGCCCGTCGTGGTGGAAGTCGGCGGAGCACTTCCTCCCACCACCTGGACCGCGGCGGTGCCGCGTTTGTTGCCGACCCGCGCGTCGATGATTGCGACGCCATTCGCGAGCCCGGTTACCGTGCCGTTATTGTCGACCTTCGCGACCTGAAGATTGTTGGATGACCAGAG
>Ga0335085_10001921_pt1 | contig 40965 bp, 42 predicted proteins | sample Lox_Sample_45_FD_206712 | JGI IMG/M metagenome (GOLD analysis project Ga0335085, IMG submission 206712) | Soil microbial communities from Loxahatchee National Wildlife Refuge, Florida, United States - Lox_Sample_4.5 | ecosystem: Environmental > Terrestrial > Soil > Wetlands | place: USA... | reverse complement strand
CATCTCAGCCTGTTGCGACAGCAGAAGCTGCTCGGGGGAGACGAGGTCGAAGGAGGTTTTGTCAGCCATGATATTTGGTGGGTAGTGAGTAGTGAATAGCGAGTAGTAAACGTCGATCGTCCGTGCCCGCCTTCACCGCATCTCTCTACTCATTGCTCCCTATTCACTACGCACCCAGACTCACGCCGCTTCCGCCGCCAGCTTTTCGGCCTTGGCGACCGCGTCCTCGATGGTGCCGACCATGAAGAAGGCCGCTTCCGGCAGGTGATCGTATTCGCCGTTCACCACCGCCTTGAAGCTGCGGATGGTGTCCTTGAGGTCGACAAAGATGCCCGGCACCGACGTGAACACTTCGGCCACGTGGAACGGCTGGCTGAGGAAGCGCTCCAGCTTGCGGGCTCGCGCCACCGTGATCTTGTCCTCTTCCGACAGCTCGTCCATGCCCAGGATGGCGATGATGTCCTGCAGGCTCTTATAGCGCTGCAGGATCTGCTGCACCTTGCGGGCGGTGTCGTAATGCTCCTGGCCGACGATGCGCGGGTCGAGCATGCGCGAGGTCGAATCGAGCGGGTCCACGGCCGGATAGATGCCCTTTTCCGCGATCTGGCGCGAAAGCACGGTGGTGGCGTCGAGGTGCGCGAACGAAGTGGCTGGCGCCGGATCGGTCAAGTCGTCGGCCGGCACGTAGATCGCCTGCACCGATGTGATCGAGCCCTTGGATGTGGTGGTGATGCGCTCCTGCAGTTCGCCCATGTCGGTGGCGAGCGTCGGCTGGTAGCCCACGGCGGAGGGAATGCGCCCCAACAGCGCCGACACTTCCGAGCCGGCCTGGGTGAAGCGAAAGATGTTGTCTACGAAGAACAGCACGTCCTGGCCCTGGTCGCGGAAGTACTCGGCGACGGTCAGCCCGGTCAGCCCCACACGTGCGCGCGCACCCGGCGGTTCGTTCATCTGGCCGAACACCAGCGAGCATTTCGAGCCTGCGGTGGAACCCTTCTTGGGGTCCTTGTTGACGCCGGATTCGATCATCTCGTGATAGAGGTCATTGCCCTCGCGGGTGCGCTCGCCCACGCCGGCGAACACCGAATAGCCGCCGTGCTTCTTGGCTATGTTGTTGATCAGTTCCTGGATGATGACGGTCTTGCCGACGCCGGCACCGCCGAACAGGCCGATCTTGCCGCCACGGGCATAAGGCGCGAGCAGGTCGATCACCTTGATGCCGGTGACGAGAATTTGCGCTTCGGTGGATTGCTCGGTGAAGCTGGGCGCCTCGGCGTGGATCGGGCGCAGCTCGGCGGCGGGGATGGCTCCGGCTTCGTCCACCGGCTCGCCGATGACGTTCATGATGCGCCCCAGCGTGCCGTCGCCCACCGGCACCGCGATGGCGCGGCCGGTGTCGGTGACGTCCTGGCCGCGGACGAGGCCTTCGGTCGAGTCCATCGCGATGGTGCGCACGGTGGATTCACCCAGCATCTGCGCCACTTCGAGCACCAGCCGGTGGCCGTTGTTGTCGGTTTCCAGCGCGTTCATGATCTCGGGCAGATGGCCGTCGAATTGCACATCCACCACGGCGCCGGTGACCTGGGTCACGTGGCCGATCTTGTTGCTCGTCATTACGTTCATCGGATTACATCCTTGGATATGCGTTCAAATCGCGTTCAGCGTGACCGGGATGTTGCCGCGCGTCGCCTTGGAATAGGGACAGATGGTGTGGGCGTCTTCGAGCAGGCCCTGGACCTTCGCCTTGTCCGCGCCGGGAACCTTGAGCGTAATCTCGGCCGACAGCTTGAAGTCGTTGTTGTCGGTATGGAGTGTGATCGCCACGCCGACCTGGGCAGCAGCCGGGTCGATGCCGTGCTTCTTGGCCAGCACGATCACCGCCTGATTGAAGCAGGCGGCGTAACCGATGGCGAAAAGCTGCTCGGGATTATGGGCGTCGCCTTCGCCGCCGAGTTCCTTGGGGAACGACATGGCAAGCGCCAGCGTGCCGCCCTCGATTGCCGACCGGCCGGCGCGGCCGCCTTTCGAGATTGCTTTCGTCGTATAAGCCATCGCGTTCTCCTTACAGAGCCTCCGCCCCCGAGATGATCTCGATCAGTTCCTTGGTGATCTGCGCCTGGCGCGTGCGATTGTAGAGCAGGGTCAGCTTGTCGATCACTTCGCCGGCGTTGCGCGTGGCCCCGTCCATGGCCGTCATCTTGGCGCCGAACTCGCCGGCCACGTTCTCCAGCAGCGCATGGAACACCTGGACGCTCACATTGCGCGGCAACAGGTCGGCGAGGATTTCCTGCTCGTCGGGTTCGTACTCGTAGACGACCTGCGGAGTGGCACCGGCGGCGGCGTCTTCCACGGGGGCGGGGATGAGCTGCTGCGCCGTCGGCACCTGGCTGATTACCGAACGGAATTTCGAGTAGATGATGGTGGCGACGTCGAACTGGCGTTCCGCGAACATGTCGAGCACGCGCCGGCCGATGGCGAGCGCATTGGCGAAGCCGATGCGGCGCACGCCCTGGAAACTGATGCTCTCGACGATGAGGCTGCCGTACTGTCGCTTGAGCTGCTCGAACGCCTTGCGGCCCACGGTGAAGACCTTGACCGTCTTGCCCGCGCCGCGCAGCTCCTCGATCTTCTGCTTGGCCAGCCGCACGATATTGGTGTTGAAGGCGCCGCACAGACCGCGGTCCGCGGTGCAGACGATGAGCAGCTGCACGTCATTCTTACCGGTTCCCCGCAAGAGCGGCGAGGCGTCCGAGTTACCCTTCATGCCGCCCGCAAGGCTTGCGATCACCTGACCCATCTTTTCCGCGAAGGGCCGCGCCGCGATGGCCGCTTCCTGCGCGCGACGGAACTTGGACGCCGCCACCATCTGCTGGGCTTTGGTGATCTTCCGTGTCGCCCTGACGGTGGCGATGCGGTTGCGGAGGGACTTAAGGCTAGGCATCAGACAAACGCCTTCGAGAAGTCGTCGAGAATCGCCTTCAGCTTGGCTTCGATTTCCGGCGTCAAGACGCCGCCAGTGCGGATGAGTTCAAGCAGATCCTTGTGCTTGCCGCGCATCGTGCGCAGGAACTCCTGCTCGAAGCGGCCGACGTCGTGCACCTGAAGTTTGTCGAGGTAGCCCTTGTTGCCGGCGTAGATCACGACGACCTGCTCCTCCACCGGCATGGGCGAGAACTGCGGCTGCTTCAACAGCTCGGTCATGCGCGCGCCGCGGTTGAGCAGGCGCTGGGTGGAGACGTCGAGATCGGAGCCGAACTGGGCGAAGGCGGCCATCTCGCGGTACTGCGCGAGGTCGAGCTTCATCGAGCCCGAAACCTGCTTCATCGCCTTCACCTGGGCCGACGAACCCACGCGGGAAACCGAGATGCCGACGTTCACCGCCGGTCGGATGCCCTGATAGAACAGGTCGGTTTCGAGAAAGATCTGGCCGTCGGTGATCGAAATCACGTTGGTCGGGATGTAGGCCGACACGTCGTTCGCCTGCGTCTCGATGACGGGAAGCGCGGTCAGCGAACCGGAGCCGTTGTCGGCGTTCATCTTGGCGGCGCGCTCAAGCAAGCGGGAATGCAGATAGAACACGTCGCCCGGATAGGCTTCGCGCCCCGGCGGGCGGCGCAGCAGCAGCGACATTTGGCGGTAGGCGACAGCCTGCTTGGAAAGATCGTCGTAGAAGATCACGGCATGCATGCCGTTGTCGCGGAACCATTCGCCCATGGCGCAGCCGGCGAACGGGGCTAGGTATTGCAGCGGCGCGGGCTCGGATGCCGTGGCGGCGACCACGACGGTGTATTCCATCGCGCCCGCGTCTTCGAGCGTCTTGACGATCTGCGCGACCGTGGAACGCTTCTGCCCGACGGCGACGTAGATGCAATAGAGCTTCTTCTTCTCGTCGCCGCTGGCGTTGACCAGCTTCTGGTTGATGATGGTGTCGACGATGATCGCGGTCTTGCCGGTCTGGCGATCGCCGATGATCAGCTCGCGCTGGCCGCGGCCGATCGGGATCAGCGAGTCGATGGCCTTCAGCCCTGTCTGCATCGGTTCAGACACCTTGCGGCGCGGAATGATGCCGGGCGCCTTGACGTCGACGCGGCGGCGCTCCGCCACGTTGGTGATCGGGCCCTTGCCATCGATTGGTTCGCCCAGCGGGTCCACCACGCGGCCGAGCACGCCCTTGCCGACCGGCGCGTCCACGATGGCACCGGTGCGCTTTACGGTGTCGCCTTCCTTGATGGTGACGTCGGAGCCGAAGATCACGACGCCGACGTTGTCGGTTTCGAGGTTCAGCGCCATGCCCTTGATGCCGCCGGGAAACTCGACCATCTCGCCGGCCTGAACATTGTCGAGACCATAGACGCGGGCGATGCCGTCGCCGACGGAAAGCACCTGGCCGACTTCACTTCGGCTTCGGCGCCGAAATTCTGGATCTCGCGCTTCAGGATTGACGAGATTTCGGCGGGCTGGATGTTCATCGTGGCACTTCCTTCGTTCGTATCTTTGCGCCCTCATGCTTCGACACGCGCAGCATGAGAGTTAATCTGTGCCCTCGCCCTGATCATCTGGAAGGGTGAGGGGGAATGAACTTCATCCGCCGCGCATGGCGAGGCGGATGCCGTTCAGCTTGGCCCGGAGAGAGTTGTCGATCATGCGCGAACCGATCTTGACCACAAGCCCGCCAATCAGCGTGGGATCGACCTTGGTCACGAGCCGCGGCTCGCGCCCGAGCTTGCCCTTCAGCACGCGTTTGAGGTCGTCGGCCTGGCTCGCCGAGAGCGGCCGCGCCGAGGTGACGTCGGCATCGATCTCGCCTTTCTGACGCGCCACCAGCGTTTCGAAGTCGCGGATGGCATCGGGCAACAGGTAGAGGCGGCGCTTGGCGCACAACAGCTGCACGAAACGGCGCGTCAGCGATGCGGCGCCCATCTTGGCGAGCAGGGCGAGCATGCCTTTGGCCTGCTCCTCACGATCGAACACCGGCGCGCGCACCAAGCGTGCCAGATCCGGGCTTTGTGCCAGCATGGTTTTGAGGGCGGCGAAGTCGCAGCCAACCGCGTCGACGGATTTTTCTTCCAGGGCGAGTTCGAAGACGGCCAGCGCATAGCGCCCTGCGATCCCCGAAAGATGAGCTTCGTCTGCCACGCGTTTTCCGTTTCGTCCGGGCCGGGGAACGGACGCCCGCGGCCCCAATCAAGTCCCTGGCGAGAAAAGAGAAAATGGCGACGCAGGCGAATCCTTAAGCCTGCGCGCGCAGCCCTTAGCATGGGGGCAGGGGCGGCGCAACAAGCGGCGACACGCGCATTGTCGCGACCGCGCACTTGGCCGTCAGCGCACCACGTCCAGGATGCGAGAGAAGCGCAGCCGGACGGGCCATTCCCAGACCCCGCGGGCGTTGGTGAAATCCACCGAGGCCACGATCACTGAGGCCCGGCCGATCAGGTCGCCGACCGGCACGAAGCCCACACCGCCTTCGTCCACGGGCACGCGGCTGTCGAGCGAGTCGTCGCGGTTGTCGCCCATCATGAAGACATGGCCGGGCGGGACCAGGTAGACGCCGGAATCGTCCAAGGGCGCATCTGCATATTTCTTGAACACCGGATGGCGAACGCCGTCGGGCAGGGTCTCGATGAATTTGGCAACCTTGAAGTAGTTGCCCGGCGCGGTTTCCCCAAATCCGTCCTCGTCGGCGCCATAGCCCGCCGCTTCAAGCGGCAACTCACGGCCGTTGATCCACAGCCGGCCGGTCCGCATCTGGATACGGTCGCCGGGCAGGCCGATGACGCGCTTTACCAGCGCACTCGGACGGTCCGCGACGTGGAAGACAACAATGTCGCCCACCTTCGGCATGTGCTCGAGGAAGCGGTGCGCGGGCGTCTGCCCGGTCACGAACGGAATCGAGAATTTTGTGTAGCCGTAGCTCCACTTGTTGACCAGCAACAGGTCGCCGATCGCAAGCGTGGGCTGCATCGAGCCGGACGGCACGTAGAACGGTTGGGCGATCGCGGTGGTTGCGGTGAACACCAGCGCCACGGCCGCCGCGGGCTCAACCAACCAGGCAAGCGCGGCGCGCACCTCCTTAGGAATGGCAGCGGTCGTTGCAGCGACTGCCGCGGCGGCACGCTCTTGGGCGCGCAAAAGCCAGGAAGGAATCTCCACCGTACGCACCTCGATCAGTGGATGACGTTCAAGACGCGCGAGAAGCGGAACTCAAACGGCCATTCCAGGATGTTGTCGGCCTTCTTGAAATCGACCGATCCGATCACGATGAAAGCCTTGCCGACGAGGTCGCCTATCGGCACATAGCCCACGCCGCCTTGCGGCTCCACATAGTCGGTGCCGAGAATCTCGCCGGTCGGCGAAACGCGGCTGTCCAGCGAATTGTCTCTGTTGTCCCCCATCATGAAGACGTTGCCGGTCGGCACGACGTAGACCCCGGTATTGTCCGCCATGTTGCCGCCCCAGCTTTTCTTGAAGATCGGATGCTCTTTGCCGTTGGGCAGCGTCTCGATGTACTTGGGAGTCATGACGTCGTTGCCGTATTCGTCCTCGTCGTCGTCGATGCCGGCCGGACGCACCGCCAGTTCCTTGCCGTTGATCCACAGCCGGCCATCCTTCATCTGGATGCGGTCGCCGGGCAATCCGATGACGCGCTTGACGTAAGTCACCGAGATGTCGCGCGGCAGGCGGAACACCACGACGTCGCCCACCGCGGGCAGTCTGCCCCACAGGCGTTTCGCAGGCGTGGGGCCGTTCATGAAGGGAATCGAGTACCGGCTGTAACCGTACGGAAATTTAGCAGCGAACACGGCATCGCCGATGGCCAGCGTCGGCTCCATCGAACCCGACGGCACGTAGAACGGCTGGGCGATGATGGTCGTCAGCGCGAACATGATCACGACCGCGTAGACAGGCTCCTTGAGCCAATCGACAACCGCTTTCACCTGCTTGCGGGCGAGGAAGGCCGTCACGGGTGCAAAAAGTTCCGCTGCGGTGAGGCGCGCGCGCTGCAGCCACTCTTCGGTCTTCATCGGGCAGGGGCCCCCTCGTTGTCCATGTCCATGTCGTGGTTTTCGGCGGCGAATTCAAGTCCCGGATTGCGGAGGCGGGCGGCAGCGTCTCATACTCAAACCAGAACGGAGGTACTCCATGAAGCCGCTTTTCGCCAGCATCACCTTGGCCGCCGCACTCGGCGCCACCCTGGGCGCCGCACCCGCCTACGCCGCCCTGGCCGTGGGCGATGCCGCCCCTGACTTTTCGGCCAAGGCCTCGCTGGGCGGTAAGGAATTCGACTTCTCGCTGGCGGAAGCGCTGAAGAAGGGCCCGGTCGTGCTCTATTTCTACCCAGCCGCGTTCACCAAGGGTTGCACCATCGAGGCGCACGACTTCGCGGAGGCTACCGACAAGTTCGCCGCGCTGGGCGCCACCGTGATCGGGGTCAGCCACGACGACATCGCCAAGCTGGACCAGTTCTCGGTCAGCGAATGCCGCAGCAAGTTCGCCGTGGCAGCCGACCCGGACGCGACGGTCATCACCGAATACAAGGCGCAGATGGCGAAGAACCCCGTGATCGCCGATCGCATCTCCTATGTGATCACACCGGACCACAAAATCGCGTTCAGCTACACCGACATGAATCCGGACCAGCACGTGGCGCTGACCATGGCCGCGGTCCAGAAGTGGCACGACGCCCAGAAGATCGTAGGCCAATAGCCGCGACAGCCGGCCATAACGCCTGCCGCCTGATTCATTCTATTATCGTCATGGCCCGGCTTGACCCGGCCAGCCACCTCAGCGTCACGCCAGACGAACAAGTGGATGGCCGCCTCAAGGGCGGCCATGACGAAAAGAACCGAAGCAGCCGCACATGCCAAAACCCACCCGGCCCAGTTTGACCCAGCTCGGCTACCACGTCGCCGTTCCTCCATCGCCCGACAAGGCCAAGCTCGAAACCGTGCCCAACCCGCACCCGGGCAGTGACTATGTCGTGCGGCTGACCGCGCCCGAGTTTACCTGCCTGTGCCCGATCACGGGCCAGCCCGACTTTGCCCATCTCGTGATCGACTATTGCCCGGGCAATGCGCTGGTGGAGTCCAAGTCGTTCAAGCTCTATCTCAACAGCTTCCGCAACATCGGCGTGTTCCACGAGGACACCACGCTCTTGATCGGCAAGCGGCTAGTGGAGCTGTTGAAGCCGAAATACCTGCGCATTGCGGGCTTCTGGTACCCGCGCGGCGGCATCCCCATCGACGTGTTCTGGCAGACGGGACGGCTGCCCTCCAGCGTCTTCCTTCCCGACCTCGAAGTGGAGCCCTATCGGGGACGCGGCTGATCGCGGGGATGTGGCAACTTCGACCCATTTTCAACTCATTGTAGCAGCCGATTAAGAAATCCGCTCCAAGATGCCCGCTCCAGTCGCAGGGGGGCGAAATGAGCGCGAGCGCCGCGAGCCTATCGAACATCAAGCGAGAGATGGAAGTGCTGGCCCTTCAGGACCGCTTCCTTACCCTCGACGAGGTCAAACACCCGGTCCTGTTGCAGGGCGTGGCCTACTGGCAGGACATCCGGGGCGCGCGCAAATTTCCCTCGCGCGCCGACGTCACGCCGCGCGGCCTCGGCACGCTTCTGCGAAACACGCTGCTGATCGCAGTGGTCGACGGCGGCGCGGACTATCAGTTTCGCATCGTCGGCGATGCGCCGGTGCTGGCGCTGGGTCGCAATTTCCAGGGCGTCTGTCTCAGCGAGATGGACGCGACCGGCAACATGCGCGGGGTCACCTGCCGCCAGCTTTACGGCAGCGTGGTCAGTTCCGGCGAGCCGCGGGCCATTCGCGGCTGCATGGCGTCTAACATCGAACGGATGTTCCCGATCCAGTGCGAGGCGGTGTTCCTGCCGCTTGGTCCGGACGAGGCGACAGTAGACTACCTCCTGGGATTCACCGTCTGCATATCGCACAAGTTCTGATCAATGCGCATGCGGGTCTTTTTCGCCCGCGGTCACGGCCAGCGGAATGTGATCGATTGCGAACGGGCAGTTATAGAACGGCGAGCGCGCACAGTTCGGGTTGTAGGCATAGTTGAAGTCAATCGTCACGCGCGCGGGCGGGAACTTCGCGATCTTCTCGACATCGACATAGCGCCCCGCATGATAGGCGCCCTTGCCGGTCAACTCGTCGGTGAAGAACGAAGTCATGTCGGTCACCTTCGCCGGCACGTTGGCATCGGTGTAGAGCGGCAGAGTTACCTGCTTGCCCTTCAGCGTGAAGCTGGCGTCACCAGCGTGATAGAACTGCTTGTCCAGCCCGCGTGAAGTGCGAAAGATGCGCGGCGCCATCTGCGGGTCCGGCTTGAACGTTGCCGTGACGCGGTAGGCGGGATCATAAGGGAAGTAATCCACGCCCTTGAACGCCTTGGCGGCTTTGTTGTCCTGGTTGAACACCATGATGCGCAGGCCGTTCTCGCCGGGCGACATTTGCGCCGTCATGCCCACGACGTCGACGCCGGGCGCGATGTCGATGCCCTTGGCCAGCGCATCGTCGGCAACCGGCTTGCCGGCTTTGGTCACTACAGGCTTGCCATCTGCGAACGTGCCGAGCACGACGGCATTTGCCAGCTTGCCCTTGGCCCATTTCCAGCTGTCGGGCTTTTGGGGATCGCCGACCAGCGACACATACTCGCCCGCATGCACATAGGCCGCGTCGTTGATCTTCAGGATGGCGTGTTTGGCGGTGGCCCAGTCGGCGTTGTCCTGGGCGAGCGAGGCCTTCCACGCCTGGGCCGGTGTGGGCGTGTGTTTGGCGGGGGCGGCGAGCGAGGCGGAGGCAAAGATCGCGGCCGACAGCAGGACGTAGCGAAACATCTGGTTCTCCTTTCACACCCTCCCCTTGAGGGAGGACCGAAATTGCTTTCGAACGTCAGCGAAAAAGGAACTTCGGGGAGTGGTCAGCGCGTTCACGATGCCCGCGACCTCTCCCCGGAAAGCCTCCGCTGCGCTCCAGTTTTCCGACCCTCCTTCAAAGGGAGCGTGGCGACGAGGGGGGCGACTGGGCAATCCGCTCGCACTCCGCATGTCGGTGGCAAGAGACGATGTGGTCATTGACCATGCCGATGGCCTGGGCGAAGGCGTAGACGATCACCGGCCCACAGAAATTGAAGCCGCGCTGCTTCAGTTCCTTGGCCAACTTCTCGCTCATCGCGGTCTTTGGCTTGATCGATTTGATCGTGCGGTGATGGTTTACCTGTGGGCGGCCGTCGACATGCTTCCAGATGAAATGCGTGAAGCCGCCGGGCTCCTTCGCCTCGATCTCGAGCCAGAGCCGGGCACCCTTGATCGCGGCGTCGATCTTGGCCGGGCTTCGGACGATGCCTTCGTTGGCGAGCAGGCGGTCGCGCTCGCGTTTGCCGTAGCGCGCGATCTTCTCCGGCTGGAAACCCTCGAACGCGACGCGGAAGTTCTCGCGCTTGCGCAGGATCGTAATCCAGGAGAGCCCGGCCTGGAATCCGTCGAGCACCAGCTTCTCATACAAGGCCCGGGCGTCAAACTCCGGCACGCCCCACTCGCCGTCGTGATAGGCGACGTAGAGCGGGTCGACGCCCGGCCAGGGACACCTGACGAGCGGTTGGTTCAACGGCGCTTTGCCTTCTTCTTGGCCTTCTTCGCCAGGGCTTTCTTTGCGGCCTTCTTGGGAGCTTTCTTCGCCGGAGCCTTCTTGGCGGCCTTCTTCACCGCCTTGGCTTTCGCGGCGGGCTTGGGCGCCGCCTTGGCCGCTTTGGGAAGCGGCAGCAGCGTGGCTTCCAGCTTGTTGCCGTCGAAGTCATAGATGAACGCGCCATAATAGTCCGGGCTGTAGTCCGGGCGCGGGCCTGGTTCGCCGGCGTTCTGGGCGCCGAGTTCCATCGCGATGTCGTGGAACCTGTCAATGGCATCCTTCGTGCGGGCGATGAAGCTGATGTGCACGCCGTTGCCGGCCGTCGCCACCTGCTGATTGTGCGGCAGCTGTACCCAGAAGGCGGGCGCGCTCTCGCCATAGGCAACCGCATAGGGCATGAACTCCATCACGCGCTTGTAGCCGAGCGCGCCGAGAACGGCGTCATAGAACTTCGCGGCGCGTTCGACGTCGCGCACGCCGATAGAAACGTGATGCAGCATGGCTCTTCCCTCCAGGTGACCGGGAAATGTCGGACGCGGCCGCGACGCGCGTCAAGTGAAAAGCCAGTTCTGATGCCTGACTTCGATTTCGATGCCGCCCGCTTCCATCGGCTCGCCCGCGGCCTCCGCCAGACGGTCCAGGCGCATCAGCGCGAAACCGCGATCGCCATAGACGGATGTGATCATGCCCAGCTCCCGGATGCCGGCGGTGATGGGAACATCGCGGCCGGGCAGGGACTTGCCGTCGGTCGAGGCAACCGCGACCAGCCGCTTGCGGTCGGTGCCGCGGTGCTTCATCCGCGCGGTCAATTCCTGGCCGACATAGCAGCCCTTCTCGAACGAGATGGCTTGTAGCTCGTCCAGGTCGGCATCGAGCGCGAACATCTTGCCGCTGCCGAAATCCTCGCCCTCCGGCACGCCATGGTCGAGGCGGCGCTCGCGATAGGCATCGGTTCCGGGGCGCGACTCGACGGCACCTCTGTTCAAGATCGCCCGCTCACCCAACGCCTCCAGCCGCGGGTCGCTCAAGCCCTCGCCGTAATAGACGCCGAGATCATCGCGCGGCGCGATCTGCACCCGGGCCCGCAGCTTGTACAGCGTGAGCCGTCGCACCAACGCGTCGCGGGCCGCGGCGAGGCAATCGAGCAGGAACTCGCTCTCGGTCTCGTTGACGATGAAATCGAACAGGATCTTGCCTTGCGGGGTCAACAGCGCTGCGTAGAGCGAGCGGCCCGGCTTGAGCGCGTTCGCGTCGTTGGTGATCAGCCCCTGCAGGAAGGCGCGCGCCTCGTCCCCCTCAACGGAGATGACGGCGCGATCGGTCAGTTCCAGTGCCATGCGAATCACGTACTGCGCGGACGCGCGGTTGCCAAGCCTTGACGCCCGTCTTACTGCTTGCGTCATGGAAACCTTCGATCTTTTGATCCGCTCGGGCATTTGCGCCACGCCGAACGGCATCAGCAAGGCCGATATCGGGGTTCGCGCCGGGCGGATCGTGGCGGTCGGGGCTCTCGCGGGCGTCAAGGCGGCCGACGTATTCGAGGCCAAGGGCCTGCATGTCCTGCCGGGCGTGATCGACACGCAGGTTCATTTCCGCGAGCCGGGCAACGAGCACAAGGAAGACCTCGAAAGCGGCAGCCGTGCGGCCGTGCTGGGCGGCGTGACGGCTGTGTTCGAGATGCCCAATACCTATCCCCCCACCACCACGCGCATTGCCATCGAGGACAAGCTGGCCCGTGCTGCCGGACGGATGCACTGCGATCACGCCTTCTATGTGGGGGCGACGCCCGCCAATGTCGGGGCCTTGGCGGCGCTGGAGCGGCTGCCGGGCGTATGCGGGGTCAAGGCATTTCTGGGTTCCTCGACGGGAACGCTCTTGCTGGATCACGAGGACGCCATCCTCGCCGCGCTGAAGGGCGGCACGCGCCGCTTGGCGGTGCATTCCGAGGACGAGGCACGCCTGCGCGAACGCAGGTCCCTCGCGGCCAGGGGCGATGTGACGACGCATCCGGTCTGGCGCGACACCGAGACCGCGAGGGCCTCCACCGAGCGCGTGTTGCGACTGGCGCGGGCCGCGGGGCGCCGCCTGCATGTGCTGCATGTCACGACGGCCGACGAACTGCCGCTCTTGGCCGAGGCGCGCGATTTGGCGACGGTGGAAACGACACCGCAGCACCTGACGCTGGCCGCGCCCGAATGCTACGAGCGCCTGGGCACGTTGGCACAGATGAACCCGCCGATCCGCGAGGCCGCGCACCGCGAAGCGCTGTGGAAGGCGGTGCGCGAAGGCCTGATCGACGTGATCGGCTCGGACCACGCCCCGCACACGCGCGAGGAAAAGGCGCGAACCTATCCGGAAAGCCCGTCGGGAATGACCGGCGTGCAGACGCTGGTCACCATCTTGCTCGATCACGTCGCGGCCGGACGGCTGACGCTGGAACGCTTCGTCGATCTCACCAGTGCGGGCGCGGCACGCCTGTTCGGCATCGCCGGAAAGGGGCGCATCGCGCGCGGGTTCGACGCCGATTTCACCATCGTCGATCTCAAAGCCAAACGCCGCATCGAGAATTCCTGGATTGCTTCCAAATGCGCCTGGACGCCGTTCGACGGCATGCAGACGACCGGCTGGCCCCTGGCCACGATCGTTCGCGGCATCACCGTGATGCGCGACGGCGCGCTTGTGGCAAGCGGGCAGGGCAGGCCGCTGCGGTTTTGGGAAACTCTGCAACCCTCCCCGTGAGAGAGGGTGCGAGGCATGCTGCCACTCAATTCAAGGTGAATTCGCTTCCGGTGAGCCGCAGTTCGGCATCGGAGATGATTCCGCGCGCCGCCACGCGCACCGAATGCAGCCGGCCTTCGATGCTGGTCTCCCAGAAGTGCAGAAAACGGTTGAGCTCGGGAAATCCGGGAACGAGGTCGAGGTCCTGCCAGATGTAGCTCTGCAGCACGGCGGGATGGTCGGGCATGTGATAGAGGATTTCCGCCGTCGTCAGTCGATAGCCGCGAAGCTTCCGCTCGATGTTACGCATGACCTACTCCTCGATTCCGAAACCTCCTTCGCCGGCGTTCCCTCGTCGCATCGTTCTTCGTTGACGAAACTGTGGATGACGAAGCTTCGCCTGTCGAGACTTGACTCTGAAGCAAACGCGTTGCGGTTGCCTTAACGCCAACAAGTCCGGCACTCGACCCGTGAAAGTGCCAGTGTCGCAAACAATCCGTATACTGATATATAGAGCCGCAATGGGCCGGCCGTTGGAGCACTCGGCCCGTTCGTCGTGTCAAGGCGAAAACGCCCGTCTTCGCGGTCCGGGAGGTCGCGTCGTCGCGTCGCATGGAGCCGGATGCGTAAGAGGAGACACTTCTCTCGCCGCGACCATGGGCCGCCGGGCGATAAGGACAAGCACGTACCCGCCGAATCAGGAATTTCCCGTGACGGCGGCAAATCGACTTGGGGAATTTCTCGCTTCTAATGACTAATTTCGTCTATATGCGGCTGCCGACGGAGGAACCTACAAGTCTCGCCGTGCCTCAGACGAATTCGCCAACCGGACCGGCCTTCGGATTCTGATGGAATATATCGTACTCATCGTTTCCTGCTGGATGATCGGACTGATCGCGGCCATTCCGATCGGACCGGTGAACCTCATTTGCATCCGGCGGACGCTGCAGTGCGGCTGGCGCTACGGGTTCACGTCGGGCCTCGGCGCGGCGCTTGGCGACGGGGTGTTCGCCAGCATCGCAGCGTTCAGCTTGACCGCCATCGCGCAGCTCATCAGCGGCTATTCCAAGCCGCTGCAGCTCATCGGCGGCATCGCGCTGGTGATCATCGGAATCCGCACGTTCATGGCCGCCCCACCGGCCAAGATCAATGAAACTTACGGGCCTTACCCGGAAGGCTCTGCCGCCAAGCTGTGCCCCAGCCAGAACGGCAAGAACGGAAACGGCGGGCCGAAAAACGGAGCACAATCGCGCGCCAGGGGCATGGCTTCGACATTCGCGCTCACCATCACCAATCCCAGCACATTCCTGTTCTTTGTAGGCGGATTCCTGCCGCTGGCCGGATTTGCCGACACCCCAAGATTCTTCCAAGCGGCTTTCGCGGTGCTGGGTGTGATGGCGGGCTCCGCCACTTGGTGGCTGACGCTGACCTTCTCGGTCGGCAAGGCGCACGCCAGGATCGACGATCGTGTGGTTCAGGTCATCAACCGGATTTCCGGTGCCCTGGTGGCGGTGTTCGGAGTTCTGATCCTGACCCACGTGGCTTTTCCGCGGCTGTTCAGCTAGGCGAATTTCCACTTCAAGTTGAGCCATTTAACCCGCACAAGGCGCGGCGCTCCCAATTGGCGAGCGGCTGTGACATGCTGTTCGCCGTTTTCGGGCAGAAAAGCCAGGTGGGGCTGGACCGATGACTTCCGAAATCGCGGTAATGAACCAGCGCGCCGTGGCGCTTGCGGCGGATTCCGCAGTCACCATGGGCCGGGGCACGAAGACCATCGTGCGCAACGAACAGCGCAAGCTGTTCCAGCTCGCGGACGGACTACCCGTCGGCGTGATGGTGTTCGGCGTGGCCGACCTCATGGGCCACCCGTGGGACGTCCTGCTCGAGCATTTCCGGAAGCACGCCAATCCTCGGCCGCTGCCGCATGTGCGCGACTATCCCGCCAAGTTCATCGCCGCGCTCGACCGGCTGGAGAGCTTCTTCCCGCGCGCCCGGATGGACGACGAATACAAGCGGCTTCTGGCGTCGGTGTTTCGCTTCATCGCCAATTTGGCGCGCTATCTCCATCAGGCGGGTGTCTGCGCTTCCCATGACGAAGCGATGAAGCAGGCCATCGCCATGGCTTGGCAGCGCTATCAGACCCGGGAAGACGGCAGTCCCTGCCGGGATCTTCCCTGTTTTCCGGCCGGTTTTGCCGAAGCGGTCAGGCGCGATCATGCCCGGGCGACGGATGAGATGATCGCTTACGGTTTTTCGAACGTGTCCCTCGACGAGGCCGCCCGGCAGCAGCTCCGCGACATTGCGGTGTTCTGCGTCGTCAAGGATCTGTTCCTGGAAGACGTCACCGGGCTGGTGACCGCGGGCTACGGCGCCGACGAGACTTACCCCGTGGTCGTCACCACCAACGTGTCGGCCGTGGTGAGCGGCGTCGTCAAGCGCGGCGAAGTGGACGTCACAGCGATCGACACCGAAATGCGCTCCGGCATCTCGCTTTATGCCGATTGCGAAGCCAGCTACGCCTTCCTGCGCGGGATGGAACTCGACCTCGAAGCGCGCATCTACGGCACGCTGCGCAGCCTGGGGGCGAATCTGGTGGAGCAGGCGGTGGCGAGTTTCACGAGGGTCGATCCGGCGGAGCGGGAAAGTGTCCGGCGCATGCTGCTCAGCCAACTCCTTCCGGACGCCATCCGCCGCTTCCACGGCACCATTGCAGAGTACCAGCAGCAGGCCTACGTCGATCCCATCCTGCGGGTGCTTGAGATCGCCACCAAGCAGGACCTGGCCGAAATGGCACGCGAACTTGTGGCACTCAACATCTTCAGAAAAAAGGCCAGAGCCGGAACCCAGACGGTCGGCGGCGCCGTCGACGTGGCGCTGATCAGCCGCGAGGCGGGGTTTGCCTGGGTGCAAAGGCAGGGAGGCTGATCATGCCCGAGAACGCATCGCCGCTCGACAAGGCTGCGGAACGGTTCGACCGGCTGGCCAAATCGCTCAAGGCAGTGCAGCTCGCTGCAACCGGCGCGACACCGGTCCTGGAGGAGGAGGTTCGGGCCACTCATCCCCTCGAGGCATGGGCCAGGCGTTTCGCCACCCACACCTTGCGCGCATCCGCAGAGCCCGGCGCGCCGCCGTTCTCGGCCTTTCAGGCGCCGATCGCATCGGCTCCAAAGCTACCCGCGTCGGCAAGCCCCCCGACCATGCCGGCGCGATGCGAGGCGAGCGGCGGCCATATCGGTTCCGGCCTTGGTAAACCAGGGCCTCGAAAATCCTGGGTTGCACGAATGTTTCGGGGCCGCTAAGCCGCGCCAGGATGCCTGCGGCGCAGCCCCACGCCTTGGGCTATTCTCGAGCAACGGGGGCGGATCAACCATGAGGAAGACGATGCGTCTTGGATTGATCGTTTCAGTTCTGGTTTCGCTGATGACGCTGGCGGCGCAGGCCGCCGATCCTTCTCTGAGCCAAGCGGCAAACCAGGCGTTTCTGGCCGCCTACGACAAGAAGCCGGGCGTGTTCATCAAGCCCGACGGTCTGCGTTACAGGATCCTGAAAAACGGCTTCGGGCTGCGTCCGCGTCCGATCGACTATGTGACCGTGTACTACACAGGCAAGCTCATCAATGGAAAGGTGTTCGACGGAACCGAAGAGGGCATGCCGGTCCGCTTCAAGGTCAACACACTCATTGCAGGCTGGTCCGAAGCCCTTGCGTTGATGAAGGTGGGCGATCGCTGGGAAGTGGTCATTCCCTCCAGGCTCGCCTATGGCGAAGCGGGAACCCCGGACGGCGCCATTCCGCCGAACCAGACGCTGGTGTTCGAGATGGAGCTGGTGAAAGTGGTGCCGCCCAAGCTGCGGCCGGCGGACCCCAACAATCCCGACGACAAGCACGCGGGCGAAGACCTCGGACCCGATGAGGACAACAACTGAGTCCAGGCGGAGCGGCAGGAACGGTGCGTGACCGACTAAGGCAGGTTTTGGGCGGCCGCGTCGGCGGCGGGGCGCTCAAGATCGCCTTGGCCCTGCTCCTGGTCGTGGGCGCAAGCGCGCTGTTTTGGGCGAGCCGCGACTACACCGTCGTGGCACCCGACTGGGACGGGCTGGTGCGCGGCGTCACCTACTATCCGAGCCACACCTTCACCGCCGACCAGCTCAAGCACGTCCGACCCGAGCGCATCGACGCGGACATGCGCCAGCTGTCGCGCATTACCGGGCACGTCCGCACCTACACGGTCAACTACGGCCTCGACAAGGTGCCCGAGATCGCAAGGCGTTACGGGCTTACGGTCTCGCTCGGCATTTGGATCAGCGCCGACTTCGAAAAGAACGAGATCGAGATCAAGAAGGCGTTGAACGCCATTCTCGCCAACCGGCGGGTGATCGACCGCGTGATCGTGGGCAATGAATCGATCATGCGCGGCGACGTCACCGCCGACCAGCTCGGCGGCTACATCCGGCGCGTGCGCGAAGCGCTGCCGGCGCGCATCAAGGTGACGACGGCGGAAACCTGGTCGAGCTGGTTGCTGCATCCGGAGATCGCTCAGTACTGCGATGTCATCGTCGTCCACCTGCTGCCGTACTGGGAGAAAACCGCCATCGACGAAAGCGTAGGCTTCGTCGAGCACCATTACGACATGGTGCAGGCCCAGTTCCCCGACAAGCCGATCATCATCGGCGAGGCAGGTTGGCCCTCACAGGGACGCACCTACGGCCGCGCGGAGGCCTCGCTCGCCAACGAGGCGTACTTCATCCGCAATTTCGTGCAACTCGCGCTCGACAAGGGTTGGGACTACTACATCATCGAGGCCTACGACCAGCCCTGGAAGGCGGGCAACGAAGGCGAGGTCGGCGCCTATTGGGGCCTGTTCAATGCCGACGGCAAACCCAAGTTCCCGTTCACGGGGATGCTGCGCTCGTTCCCGGAATGGCGCCAGTACACGCTGCTCGCCGCGGCCTTCTCGCTGCTCTTGGGACTTTTGATCCTCAGCCGCATGCCGCGCGTACGCCAGCCGGGATACCTCGTGATGGGCGGGCTCGTGGCGCTGGTCACCACGGGCATCCTGCTCTTGATCGACGCCACCACGTTGAACTACGTCGATCCGGCCGACATTATCATGATCCTGGCGATGTCGCCCCTGGTGTTCCTGGCTTCCACGGTGATCCTGACCGAGGGGATCGAGCTTGCCTCCAGCCTGTGGCGCGTGGAGCGCCGCGCGCTTCGGGCGGAAATTCCGCAAGACCCGCCGCTCGTTTCCGTGCACGTGCCTTGCTACAACGAGCCGCCGGCGATGGTGATGGCCACGCTCGACGCGCTGGCCCGCCTGGACTACGAGAGATTCGAGGTCATCGTTCTCGACAACAACACGCCGGACGAGGAGACCTGGAGACCGGTCGAGGCCCATTGCGCCGCGCTGGGGCCGCGCTTCCGCTTCTTCCACTTCGACAACGTCAAGGGCTTCAAGGCCGGCGCGCTGAACATCGCGCTCGACGTCACCAACCCCGACACCAAGTGCGTCGCGGTGATCGACAGCGACTATAAGGTTGATCCCAACTGGCTGAGACTGGCGCTGCCCCTGTTCGCCGACGAGCGCATCGCGCTGGTGCAGGGACCGCAGGACTACTCGGACGCGGGCGCCAGCCTGTTCAAGGCTATGTGCTACGAGGAATACCGCGGCTTCTTCCAGATCGGCATGGTGGAGCGCAACGAGCACAACGCCATCATCCAGCATGGCACCATGACGATGGTGCGCCGCGACAAGCTGGAGGAGGTCGGCCGCTGGGCGAGCTGGTGCATCACCGAGGACACTGAGCTTGGCCTTCGCCTGTTCGAGGCCGGCTACGGTGCCGCCTACATCCCGCAGAGCATGGGCAAAGGTCTGATCCCGGATACGCTCAAGGCATTCCAGAGCCAGCGCTACCGCTGGGTCTACGGCGCCATGCAGATCATGAAACGCCACGCCGGCGCGATATTCTCGGGCGGAACCAAGCTCAGTTGGGCGCAGCGCTACCACTTCCTGTCGGGCTGGCTGCCATGGTTCTCCGACGGGCTGGGCATGGTGGTGACGTTCATCGCGCTGGTGTGGACCTTCGCGATGTGGTGGGAGCCGCGCTACGTGGACGTGCCAATGCCGCTGCTGTCGGCGGCCGCGCTGGCGCTGTTCGCAGCGAAAATGCTGAAGACGCTGCTGCTCTATCCGCAGAAGGTGGGTTCGGGCGTGAAGGGCGCGGTGATGGCCTCCGTGGCCGGCCTGTCGCTGACGCATACGGTGGGCAAGGCGGTGTGGTCGGGCGTATTCACCTCGAGGACGCCTTTCCTGCGCACGCCCAAATGTGCAGACGAAGCATTGCTGTCCCAGGCGCTGCGCGGGGTATGGCAGGAGACGACGCTGTTCGGCTTCTGCGTGCTCGCCATCGTCTCGGTGCTGGCGACGGGGCGCTACGACGACCCTGCGGCGCTCTTGTGGATCGTGATGCTGGCGGTGCAGAGCCTGCCGTATGTCGCCACCGTCGCCACCGCCGCGCTCAGCGCGCGCGGGCTTGCCAAGCACCGCCCGCCCATGCCCGCCGAACAGCCGCCGACGCTGGCGAAGGTGGCGTAACGACCGGCACAACGTGCTTTGATCCTGACTAACAGGCGCACGATCGTGCCACGTGCCGTCGCATCGACAACATGGCCATGTCGACGGAAGATGTCCGCCGCGTCGCGTTTTGACGTGGGGGGACGATGGCAAAGAACGACAACGGCGCGTGGTCGACACTCGCCGCGCCGCTGTGGGTCGCCGCATTGAGCGCGGCCTTCGCGGCCACTCAGCTTTTTATCATGGCGGTTTCGTCATCGCTGGAGGCGGTCAATCGCTGGCCAAGCGTCTCCGTCGAATACGCCCAGTCGGCAACGGAGCTGACCTTCTATCTGAACAACGCCGGGCCGGGACCGGCATTGATTCGATCTGTGACCTGGAAAGTCAATGGACGGGAGTACCGCCGCTGGGATGACGTTCTGGGGCATCTATCGAGCGGCAGGGCCGACATCGAAGCCCACGAACGAATTTCTGAGCGCGTGCTGGCGCCCAATGCGAGGGTGAACTTCCTGATACTGAGCAGAAACGAGAGGACCGAACCGGTCTGGAAGCTCTGGCGCGCGAAGAACGAGCGTAGCGACTTCTCGGTCTGTTACTGCTCATCGATGGACGAATCGTGGGTCGGGCGGACGGCGTCTTGGGTCGCCGGCATGCCGACATGCTGGATCGCCGATCGCGGTTCGCTGCGCGCCCATGAGGCGCCCGGCAACACCTGTCCGGAGCCGTCGCTCCTGGAATAAAGGCCTGAACGCCACCGTCCCCGGCCGAGGTGGCGTGACGGCGATCAGGCGTGCGTCAGTGCGAGTAGAACCACCAGGGATTGGCGCGAACGAATTCGTCTGCTTCCTGCGCAGCTTGGTGCTTGGCGAGGTTGGGATCGGTGATGTTGGATATGGCGTAGATGAGCAGCGCGAGCGTGTGGCGCACGATGACATCGCCGGGCAGGTATGCACTGCCGAGAAAGTAGGCGACGACAAGAAGACCTGCCCCCAGGAACAGATTTGCAATCGGGACCATCCAGCTCAGAGAAACCGCCGTTCCGTGCGTGAGCACGACCGTATCGCCCGCCACGCTGACGACGGCATAGAGCAGGGCGAGCAGGCCCCACGTCATGACGTGGTAGCTGCGCCGTTTGGTGCGGACATAGATGCTGAACACGTCGGTCCACCCGTTGGCCACGGATTCGCGGTCGGCGAACTCCTTTGCGTTGGCCATCGCGACTTCCCAGCGGTGGTACTGCCATACGTGATAAATGAAATTTCCCAGGAGCAGCACGAAGAAGATGAGGACGGGAATGAACTGGCTCGCAATCACGAGGCGGCATCCGGCGCTGTGTCGGAAGGGCACATGGCACATCGCCGTTTGGTATCTGGCGTAGGTCACGAGCAGCGGGACGCTGATCGCGGCCGCCAGAATCTTGGCGCTCCACCCCAGCGCCTGCATGTAGAAGCGCCGCCTGTGCATTCGAAACGCAATTTTGTGGTCGGACTCGCGCTCCGGCACCGCAGTGCCGAAGGCGCTCGCCGCATGTGCGGGCTCCCGCGCCTTGTCGGCTGCGCGCGCGGTGTCGCTCGCGTTGAGTGCCGAGCCGCCCGGAGACAACTCCGCTGTCGATTGTTCGAGTACCATCTCATCCCGGCTGCTTGACACAGCCGCCCCAATCCCCGGAAGGATTGTACAATGATCATGCGAGAATTCACGGGCCGATGCGGCCACACGCGGATTAACCACGTTTGTGCAGGAGGCGATGGATTATTCCGGCACCAGCTTGCCCGGATTCAAGATGTTCTTCGGGTCCAAGGTGCGCTTTAGCGTGCGCATCAGCTCGACTTCGGTCGGACTCTTGTAGCGCTTCAAGTCGCCGCGCTTCATCACACCGACGCCGTGCTCGGCGCTGAACGAGCCGCCGAAGTCGTGCACCACGTCGTGAACGATGCGCTGGACTTCATCCCAGCGCGCCAGATAGGCAGCCATGTCCTCGCCGCGCGCCATCTGGAAATTGAAGTGCAAGTTGCCGTCGCCCAGATGCCCAAACGGAACGGGTCGCGCGCTGGGCATCACGGCGGCAACCGCGGCGATGCCGGCGCGGATGAACTCAGCGGCGGCGCTGACGGGCACCGAGACGTCGTGCTTGAGCGAGGGGCCTTCAGCCTTTTGCGCCTCCGACATGGTCTCGCGGAGCTTCCAAAGGGCGGCGCGCTGAGCTTCGCTGGCGGCGATCGCCACGTCGCCGACCACACGGTGTTGAAGCGCGGATTCGAGACCCGCCTGGAACGCCGCGGCGATGCCGGGGGCGCCCGAGGCTTCGCATAGCACGTACCAGGGCGAAAGGGCGGCAAGCGGATCGCTCGTGCCTGGAATGTGCGCCAGCACCAGTTCCAGGCCGTTGCGCGAAAGCAATTCGAAGGCGTTGACGAGGCCGTTCGTCCGTTCCTGCAACCGGCTCAGCAACGCCACCGCAGCAGGTACGTCCTCTATCGCCGCGAACGCGGTGGCAGTTTCGGCGGGTTTCGGGAAAAGCCTGAGCGCGGCGGCGGTGACGATGCCCAACGTGCCCTCGGCGCCGATGAAAAGCTGCTTCAGGTCATAGCCGGTATTGTCCTTGCGCAGGGTGCGCAACAGATCGAGAACGCGCCCGTCGGCCAAAACCACCTCCAGCCCCAGCACCTGCTCGCGCATCATGCCGTAGCGCAGCACGTTGACTCCGCCGGCATTGGTGGAAATCAGCCCGCCGATGGTGGAGCTGCCCACCGATGCCAGACTTGCCGCCAGCATGAGCCCGTGCGCGTCGGCCGCTTCCCGCGCCGTTGCCAGAACCACACCCGCTTCGACGATCATGCTGGCGTCCTTGGCGTCGACAGCGCGGATGCGGGCGAGCCGCGAGAAGCCGAGCAGGATCTCGTTGTCGAACGGAATCTGCCCGCCGACCAGCCCGGTATTTCCCCCCTGGGGCACGACCGCCGTGCCGGTGAGATTGCACACGGCCAGGATGGCCGCGACTTCTTGCGTGGAAGCCGGCTTCAGCAGCAGGGGCGAGCAGCCCCGATACTTGCTGCGCCATTCCTCGAGATGCGGGGCAAGTTCGGCCGGGTCTTGCGAGAAACCCTTGGGACCGACAATTGTTTTCAGCCTGTCGAACACCTCGCTCATGGGGTTCCTCGCGGCGCGGCGGCGCGTTTCAAGCGATCGTTGATGGCTTCGCCCAGCCCTTTGGCGGGGATCGGCATAACGGCGATGGCAGAGGCCTCAGCATCGAGCGTGCGCAGCATCGCAAACAAGTTCGCGGCGGCTTCGGCGAGATCGCCTGACGGGCTGAGGTTGAGGCTGCCGGCCGGCGCGGCGGCTCCGAATCCGAGCAGGGCCTCGCCAGCTTCCGCGCGGGTCGCATTCAGCCGCAGGCGCGCATGAGGCGCGTAGTGACTGGAAAGCTGGCCGGGCGAGGTGACGGGACCTTTGCAGGGCGTTTTCAAGGGGCCGGTGACGCATTCGATCGTCTCGCGCGGCACTCCGCCGGGGCGTAGCATGAGCGGGCCATCCTCGTCGAAACCGATGACTGTGGATTCGATTCCGATGGGGGTATGGCCGCCGTCGAGGATCATGTCGATGCCGCTGCCGAAGCCGTCGGCCACGTGGCGTGCACGGGTGGGACTGACGCTGCCGGACGGATTGGCGCTGGGCGCGGCCAATGGCACGCCGGCTTGCGCGATCAGCTCCATCGCAACCGGATGCGATGGCGCACGCACCGCGACCGTGTCGAGCCCGGCACTCACCAGCAGCGACAGCGCACGGTCGGCCTTGCGCGGCACCACGAGGGTCAGGGGACCGGGCCAGAACGCCTCCGCCAGTTCGCGCGCCAATCCCGAAAAAACAACGTATTGGGTCGCTTGGGCGATGTCCTTCACATGTACGATGAGCGGATTGATGCGTGGGCGCTTCTTGACCGCGAAGATCGCGGCCACGGCGCGGCCGTTGGTGGCGTCGGCGCCCAGGCCATAGACCGTCTCGGTCGGGAAAGCGACCAGCCGGCCCTCGCGGATCAGCTTTGCGGCTTCCGAGATGGCTGCGGCATCCGCGTTGCGGACGGTGGAAACATGGGTGCGCATCGGGGGCAATCTATCCCGCTTGCCCTTGCGTGCAAGCACGCTGTCAGAGAGAGCCTCGCGTCGCCGTCAGATCCAGGCTGACCGTCACCCTATGCTCGACCGGCTCGGGGGCGGCCCATTCGCCCTGGCCGACGCCGAAATCGGTGCGGATGATGGTGGTCCGGCCGATGACGTGCGCCCGGTCGCCGCTGATGGTCAGCTTAAATGGCAGTTGCACGGGCTTGGTGATGCCCCGGATCGTCAGCTTGGCGTCGGCCACATAGGAGCCGTCGGGTTGGCGGCGGAAGCCGTTGGTTTCGAAGCGGGCAGTGGGGAACTTGTCGATGGCGAAGCCCAGCGCGCCCTTGATGCCGCTGTCGCCATCCGGGTAGTCCGTCACCACGCTGCCGGTGTCGATGGTCGCGGTCACGTGCGAATGGGCGAGGTCGGCGGGATCGAATTCGATCTCGGCGTTCCACTTCTTGAACTCGCCATTGAGCGGCTCGCCGCCCCAGACCACGGAAAAGCCCAGTCTGCTCGAAGGCTCGACGTTCCAGCGCGCGGCCCAGGCCGGCGCGGACATTGCGACCGAGACCACGAGCAACGCCGCCCAACGCATCACGCCCCGCTCCGCAGCTTCACGCCCGGCAGCATGCGCAAGAGGATGTTGTCGCGGTGGAAATGGTGGTGATAGAGCGCTGCGGCGATGTGCAGCGGGATGAGAAAGATCATCGCCCAGGCAAGCACAACGTGGATGGTCTGGAAGGCCGCGTGATAGGGGCGTGCCACGCTGCGCGTCATGTCCGTCAGAACGGGAAAAGCGGGCCAGTTGAACAGGCCGAACACCGACGTCGGATGCCCCATCGAACCGGCGGAGACCATCAGCCATCCCGCCAGCGGAATGGCGACGATCATGAAATAGAACAGGTGGTGCAGGCCGCGGGCGACCGCACGCAGCCAGCGGCTTTGTTCGAGCGGCGGCGGCGCGGGATTGACCCAGCGCCATACCAGCCGCAGCACGCTGAGCACGAGCACGGTCAACCCGATCGACTTGTGCAAAGCGATCAGCGCCGGCATTGCGGGCTCCGTCATCGAAAGGCCGATGACGATATTGCCGATGATCGCCAGCGCGATGAGCCAGTGCAGCGTCATCGCCACCGCGCCGTAGCGCGCCGGCTGATCGCGGAGGGGAGCGTTCATGATCAGTCTTTCTGGTGCTGGAACAGGGCCTCGATGATCAGCTTGACGTCGTCGCTGACGAACGGTTCCCAGCGCATGCCGGTCAGCCCGAAATCCGTCCGCTTGATGGTCGCAGTCGCGGAGAATCCGATCGCATAGGCGTTGCTCATCGGGTTGAGCGAGCCGCCGTGGAAGACGACGTCGAGGGTCACCGGCCTGGTCACGTTCTTGATGGTGAGATCGCCCGTGATCGTGCCGGTATCGGGGCCGGTGCGGGTGACGGAGGTCGACTTGAAAGTGGCGGTCGGGAATCTGGAGGCGTCGAACACGCTCGGCCCCGCCAGGTCCTCGTTGAGCGCTGCGCTCGGTGTGTCGACGCTCGTCATGTCGATCTGGATCGAAACGTTGCTCTTCTGTGGCTCGGCGGCGTCGAGGTTCATGGTGCCCGCGATGTGGTCGAAGCGTCCGTAGTAGTTCGTCGTACCGGCGTGGAAGACCGAGAACAGCACCAGCGTATGGGCTGGCTGCGCGGCATAGCGCCCGGTCGGCGCCTGCTTAATGTCGGTCGAGACATTTTTTTGTGCACTTGCGGGCAGAAGCGCGCAGACCAACGCGGCCGCTGCAAAGTTGGACAGGCGCATGCACATTCCTTTCGGCGGATTCTTCTCCAATTCTATGGTCCAACCGGGGCCTGCGCCAAGCGCATCGGGCCTTGCAACTCGTTTCCAACGGCGACAAATTTTTGCCTTGGCATGGAATAGGGGACAAGGCCGTGTCGCTTGCCGCAAAGACACTTTTTATCACCGGCGCGAGCCGGGGCATCGGACTGGCGATCGCGCTTCGCGCCGCGCGCGAGGGAGCCAATGTCGTGATCGCCGCCAAGACCAAGGTGCACCACCCAAAGCTGCCGGGCACGATCCACACCGCGGCCGCGGAGGTGGAAGCGGCGGGCGGCAAGGCGCTGGCCATCGCCTGCGACGTCCGTTCGGAGGATGAAGTGAACGCCGCCGTCGCAGAGGCTGTACGGCGTTTCGGGGGCATCGACATCTGCGTCAACAACGCAAGCGCGATCTATCTCAAGGGCACGCTCGACACCGAGCCGAAGCGTTACGACCTGATGAACCAGGTGAACGCGCGCGGCACCTGGCTGGTGTCGAAAACCTGCATTCCGCATCTGAGGCGCGCCGCCAATCCGCACGTGCTGATGATCGCCCCGCCGCTCGACATGGACGCCAAATGGTTTGCGGGCCACACCGCCTACACCATGGCCAAGTTCGGCATGAGCATGTGCGTGCTCGGGCTGGCGGCTGAGTTTGCCGGCGACGGCATCGCCTTCAACGCCCTGTGGCCGCGCACGGCGATCGCCACCTCGGCGGTGAAAAACGTGCTGGCGGGCGAACAGGGTCTTCGGCACTGCCGCAAGGCCGAGATCATGGCCGATGCCGCTGCAATGGTGTTCGAGAAGCCGGCAGGGAGCTTCACCGGCCGTTTCCTGATCGACGACACATTCCTGGGGGAAAACGGCGTGATCGACTTCGACCGCTATCGCGTCGATCCCACGCAGGCCCTGATGCCGGACTTCTTCGTGCCGGATTCGATGCCGGCCCCCAAGGGCGTGAGCCTTGGCCCGGTCGCGTGACGGGTGCGCCTGTCCGCGACCCCAAGAAGGATGCGGACTCGCCCCAAACTGTGCAGAATGGTCCGAACAGGCGAGGGGTGCGCGTCATGTGGCGGGGTTTGGCGGCGTTGGCGGTTCTGGGCTGCGCTGGGGCGTTTGCGGCGGCGCCGGAATGCGCCGGCGAGGCGGAAATCGGCGACGCCCACATCATGCGGGTTGAGCACAATGGCGTGCTGGTGATGACCGACGGCCGGGCGCTTCACCTCGAAGGCATCCGCCTGCCGAACGCGGCACAGGATCACGCGCCCCAGACCCTGACCGACCAGGCATTTGCCGCACTGAGCGGCCTCGCCAAGGGCCGCGAGGTGGATGCCTACGCCATTTGGCCCAAGGAAGATCGCTACGACCGTGTGCGGTCGCAGATCTTCGATCATGCGACCGGCGCCTGGCTTCAGGTCGAGCTGCTGAAGAACGGGCTGGCGCGCGTGGACATCTCGCCCGACCGGGGCGAATGCTATCGCGAGCTCTATGCCGCGGAGGGCGATGCGCGCCGCGCGGGCCTGGGGCTGTGGGCCGATCCGGTCTATGCGCAGCGGGCAGCCAACGCGATCGCACCCACCGACACAGGCTCGTTTCAGCTTGTCGTCGGCAAGGTGCTGACCACGGCCGCACAGGACGGCCGCGTTTTCCTCAACTTTGGCCAGGACTGGAAAAACGATTTCACGGTCGTGATCTCGGCCGATGACCTCAGGACTTTCAAGCGCATGGGCGTTGACCCGCTCAACTACGAGGGCAAGCTGGTGCGCGTGCGCGGCATCGTGCAGCAGGAGAACGGCCCCGAAATCGCCGTCGGCAACCCCAAGCAGATCGAATTGCTGCAATGAATTGTCCCCACTGCGGCGCCGAGCTTCGCCAGAGAAACAAGGTGCGACTGGTCACGACCGGCATAGGCTTCATCGCGGCCGCTTTCGTGCTCCTTTTCGTGCTGCACCTGGCCGTGGTCGTATTGGCCGGCGTGGTGCTCGCCGTGACGGGGGCCTATTTCATCAAATGGGCGCTCACGATGAACGGCCTGTGGTGCCCGAGATGCGGCCGGGTGCCGAGACAAGTCCGCTGACGGCGGCCTTTTAGCCGTGCTCCTTCGATGACGTGGCCGCGATTGGCTCGTTGGCGGGTCCGCTCACCGAGGGCAGGAACGGCACGCCGAGCGCAAAGCCCGCGGCCAAGCCGATGCGGATGTCGCCCATCACAACGCCGATGCCTCCGCCCAGTGCCATCCCGGTGACCAAGGCGGCGAGCGTCTTCATTGTCGTGAACGTCGGGCGTGCGGTGCGCAGCGCCGGCAGGATCATGACGAATACGGCAATGCCGAGCGCAATGCCGACCGCGATGTCGCGTCCGGCCACAGTCACCGCCAAGGCAGCGGCCGCTCCCAGCGCAAGTGCGATCATCGATTTCACGGTACCCCCCAGGATTGCGACGCCATCACGGCAAACGGCCGTAGGTGCCGTTTCCGGCGGTCACGCCGCCGTGAAGTCCGCTGCGCCTTCAGTCGCCCGGGTTCGCGTCGGTCTTCTTCAGCTGGGAGGCAACCGTCGCCATCGTCACGGCGAGCGCCGCGCCAAGCGCGATGCCGCTTGCGACATTGGGCGAGATCTTCTTCATGACGACACGATTGCGCGCGATAATGTCAGCACCGTGACGGCTCGTGAAGGCGGCGTTGCGCGGTTTTCACAAGAGTGTGAGCAAGCACGCGACGCATTCTTGAAGACGATAGGCCCGGAGTCGCCTCCGGGCCTTGTCGATTGCGGGGCTCGCGCCCTACCGCCGGCCAATCCATGGCGCTCGCCCTGGATCGGAAATCAGGCGGCCTTTTTCAGCAGAGCGCCTTCGACGCGCTTTACCGCGGAAGCCTCGTCGATCCGCTCCACGGCCGCGACCTCGCGCGCCATGCGGGCGAGCGCGGCTTCATAGAGCTGCCGCTCGGAATAGGACTGCTCCGGCTGGCCGGAGGCGCGATGCAGGTCGCGTACCACTTCGGCGATCGAGACCAGATCGCCCGAGTTGATCTTCGCCTCGTACTCCTGCGCACGGCGCGACCACATGGTCCGCTTGATGCGTGCGCGGCCCTTGAGCGTGTTGAGCGCCGTGGCCACAGTGTCGGGCGACGACAGCTTGCGCATGCCGACGGCCTTCGCCTTGGTGGTGGGCACGCGAAGGGTCATCTTGTCCTTGTCGAAGGTGATCACGAAGAGTTCGAGCTTGATGCCCGCCACTTCCTGCTCTTCGATACGCATGATCTTGCCGACGCCGTGGGTGGGGTACACCACGTGGTCGTTCGCCTTGAAGTCGAGTTTCCTGTTGGAGTTCGCCGGCACCTTCTTGGTCGGAACCGGCGCTACAGTCGCTTTAGCCGTGGTCATTTTGCTTTCCGTGTCGCGCACTCAAGACCGCGCCGCCCGAGGGGGCGGCACCGCCTGAATCTGCACTGCTACAATTTCAGCGCCTCCGGACTTTCCAGGAATCCGGGTGGGGCAGCGCCGTTCGAGTCCATTTCAGAACGGCTACAAGGTATCACAGTTTTCGAGAAAATGAAAGCACCTAATCCTCAAACCTTTGAAATCTTGGAGTTTATTTCAGTTCAAATGAGCATCGGTCATTCATGCTAGCGTTACTAAAAAACCAACGCCGCGGCGGGATTTTCTGGTTTAACAGGACCTTACTGAGATTTTTACAGCGAAATTACGGGTTTTGGCGCGAACTCCGGCCAACGCACAGCAGCCGCAGGAAACCCGCCCAGACGGCTCAGGACCCGCTGCCCGGCTTCTCTGAAAAGTACTTCTCGAACTTGCCTTCGACCCCGTCGAACTCCTTGGCGTCGGCCGGGGGCGTCCCCTTTTGGGTGATGTTGGGCCACTTCTTGGCGTATTCGGCATTCAGCGTCAGCCACTTCTCCAGCCCGCTCTCGGTATCGGCCTTGATGGCTTCAGGTGGGCATTCCGGCTCGCACACGCCGCAGTCGATGCACTCGTCGGGATGGATGACGAGCATGTTGTCGCCTTCGTAGAAGCAATCGACCGGGCAGACCTCCACGCAGTCCATGTACTTGCATTTGATGCAGGCGTCGGTGACGACGTAGGTCATTCTGTACTCCGGTTCTTCGCTTCCGGCTCCACCAGTTATTACCCGTCATGGCCGGGCTTGATCCGGCCATCCATCCTCGCGCCAGCGCAGGCTTCGAAGTGGATGGCCGCCGCAAGGGTAGCCATGACAATGAGGAGGTGGGCAAGGGTCCTCATGTCCGCGCAGGTCCCTTAAAGCCCAAGGCCCTAAGGATCAAGGCGTTCGGCGGTCGCGTCCGTCAGAACCTCATACAGCCGGCGGGCTTCCGTGGCCGGACCGCGCCGCCGGGCCCCTGCCAGCACCCGAATAACCACAACTTCGCTGCGCTGGGGCAGGGTGAGGACGTCACCGGGCTTCACCTCGCGACCGGCCTTTTCCACCCGGAAGCCGTTGATGCGCAGACGGCCGGATTCGCATGCCGCCTGGGCCATCTCTCGCGTCCGGTAGAAGCGGGCGCACCACAGCCATTTGTCGAGGCGGAGACGGTGATCGCTCATTTGCCGCCGATCAGCTCGGCCAGGCTCGCAAACGGCGAATTGGGATCGACCTTGATCTTCGGCTCCTCGTGTTTGCGGCCGTTGGGGCGAGGAGGCGGCCCGCGCCGCCACACCGTCTTGGGCGGATCGCCGGCGACCTCCGTCGCGCGCCAGCCCAGCGCATCGAGGACGCCCGCCAGCTCCTCGTTGCCGCAGCCCAGCTGCGACACCAGCTTGGGCGTCAGCGCGTCCGCAGCGGCGCCGTCGGTGAGCGCCTTTTCCAGCACGTCCTCCAGCCGCTCCAGCATGTCGAGGCGGATGGCGCGGCCGCCGAAATTGCGGAAGCCCGCGGCCGCCAGGAACTTCGACGGTGCCTTGGCATCGTTGACGAACGAGGTCAGCCCGGCGCGCGGCAGCACCGGCACGTTGTCCAGCTTCGACCACACGCTCCACAACAGCGCCAGCAATCTCGCCGCTTCGGGGCGCAACAGTTTCGGCAGGTACACCGCGCGGCGGCCGAACCACACGCCGTAGGGTCTCAACGCCCGCATCAGGCCGGCGCGATCGCCTTTGAGCGAGGCGCGGGGCAGGTCGAGCGAACCGAAATTCTCCCACAGCCGGTGGGCGATGCCCCGAGCCTCGCCGGGCAAAGCGTCTTTCGTGCCTGCCTTGGCTTCGATGCCCATGCGCAGGGATTCGAGCGGTTCGAGCTTGGCCTTGATGCGCGTGGCGACCCATTCCTCCAGCCGGCGCTGCACCGCCTCGCGCGGTTGGCCTTTCAGGCTCTCGTCGGCGAGCAGCAGAACGGAGGGCGTCAGCGGCGAGGGGCCCGCGACCAGGCGGCCCACGATCGCGCCGTCCCACCACAGCCGGCCATGCTCAGAAAGCGTAATGTCGGTTTCGACCGCGAAGGCCAGCTTGCGGGCGCGAGCGAAAAGCTCGCCCTCCAGCCCCTTCACCGCGGCGGCGCGCAGCGCGCGGGCCTGAAGTTCCGCGGTGGTGTCGGCGGGCGTGAAGCGGAAGCCTTCCAGCTTTCCGATCGTCTCGCCGCCGACGCTGACCCCTCCGGAATCATCGAGAACCAGGTTCAGATCCTCTTCGCGCAGGTGGCGGATCAGGACCGACGCGCGGCGGTCGATGAAGCGCTGCGTCAGCCGCTCGTGCAGGGCGTCGGAGAGACGGTCCTCCACGACGCGCGTGACCTCTTGCCAGTGCGCGCCGTCCCTCACCCAGCCGGGCCGGTGTGCGGCATAGGTCCAGGTGCGGATGTGGGCGAGCCGGCCCGACAGCGTAGCGACATCGCCTTCGGTGACGTCGAGGCGGTCGATCTGTCCCGCCAGCCAGTCCTCGGGCAGCACGCCCTCGGGGCTCGACAGATAATTGAAGATCGTGCGCACCAGCCGCACGTGCTCGTCGGTCGAGAGCTTGTTGAAGTCCGGCATCTGGCAAGTTTCCCAGAGCTGCCGGATTTGCGCCGGCGCGTGCGCCTTGTCGCGGATGTCATCCTGGGCGGCCAGCGTGCGCAGGGCAACGAGATCGGAGGCCGGCCGCGCCTTCACCAGTCCGCGCGTCGGCGGCGGTTCGTCGAGGCTTGCGATCAAACCGTCAAGCGAGTGGAACACGAGGTTCGAATTACGCCATTGCAGCACGCGCACCGGATCGTAGTGGTGGTTTTCGACGCGGGCGGCGGTTTCCCGGTCCAGCGGTTCGGCTTCGCCGGTAACCCCGAAGGTGCCGTCGTTCATGTGACGGCCGGCGCGACCGGCGATCTGGCCGATTTCCTCGGGCTTCAAAGGGCGTGTGGTGATCCCGTCGAACTTCTCCAGCGCCGAAAACGCGACGTGGTCGACGTCCATGTTGAGACCCATGCCGATGGCGTCGGTCGCCACAAGGAAATCCACTTCACCGGACTGATAGAGCGCAACTTGCGCATTGCGCGTGCGGGGGCTGAGCGCGCCCAGCACCACGGCGGCGCCGCCTCTGTGGGTGCGAATCATCTCGGCGATGCCGTAGACGTCTTCGGCGGAAAACCCGACCACGGCGGATCGCCGCGGCAGTCGCGTGAGCTTCTTCGCGCCGGTGTAGGCGAGGTCGGAAAAGCGGGCGCGCGACATGAAGTAGGCGCGCGGCGCAAAGCGCTGGATGGCGCCCCGCATGGTGTCGGCGCCGAGGAACACCGTCTCCTCGTCGCCGCGGGCGTGGAGCAGTCGATCGGTAAAGACGTGGCCCCGCTCAAGATCGGCGCAGAGCTGGATTTCGTCGATGGCGAGGAACGCGGCGCCCACTCCGACCGGCATGGCCTCCACGGTGCAAACGTAGAACTGGGCGCCGGCCGGCACGATCTTCTCTTCGCCTGTGATCAGGGCAACCGATTTGGGGCCCTTGAGGCGGACGATCTTGTCGTAAACTTCGCGCGCCAACAGCCGCAGGGGCAAGCCGATCATGCCCGACTTGTGGGCCAGCATCCGTTCGATGGCAAAATGGGTTTTGCCGGTGTTGGTGGGGCCCAGAACGGCGGTAATCCGGCCGCCTGCCGGCGCTTCACGTGCGCGCTGTACGATCATTTGTTGTGAACATCGGCGTTCCGCCCGCAAACTACAAGGCGGGCAATCGGGGAAGCGGCCGGCGCGCCGCGCTCAAGGGAACGATAAGTGAACGAACATCGTCCGAATCACTAACTGACGCGAAATCAGCGTTCGTTCTCATACAATTAGGTGTTTGTCAAGCACATGGGATCGCTAGATGTTGTGTACGAATCGATTGCTGGAGTCTGCCCGACTTATCCACGGAACACTCCGCATGCTGATGAATATTACAGAAATCAAACGATTCTAAGACGGAAATTTGTATGCACTTCGCCGGTGCCGCGGCCTCGAAGCACATGCAATGGCATGCGGCGCGTGCGAAAACCCGCGCCCTGTGGCGGCGCGCCGAGGACGCGATGACGGACAAAATCCCGAAAAACTGGGCAGCGCTGGCGGCCAAGGAGCTGAGGGCCCGGCCTCTGGAAGAGCTGACCTGGGCCACGCCCGAGGGGTTCGAGATCAAGCCCGTCTACACGGCGGCCGACCTGGAGGGGCTTGAGGCCACCGACTCGCTCCCCGGCTTTGCCCCCTTCCTGCGAGGCGTTCGCGCCAGCATGTACGCTGGCCGACCCTGGACCATCCGCCAGTACGCGGGCTTTTCAACCGCAGAGGACTCCAATGCCTTTTACCGCGCCAACCTGGCGGCGGGGCAGATGGGGCTTTCCGTGGCGTTCGACCTGCCCACCCACCGCGGCTACGACAGCGACCATCCGCGCGTGGCGGGCGACGTCGGCAAGGCGGGGGTCGCCATCGATTCGGTCGAAGACATGAAGATCCTGTTCGAAGGCATCCCGCTCGACCGCATGAGCGTGTCGATGACCATGAACGGCGCGGTCATCCCGATCATGGCGAACTACATCGTGGCGGCGGAAGAGCAGGGCATCAAGCCGCTGCAGCTTGCGGGCACCATCCAGAACGACATTCTCAAGGAATTCATGGTGCGGAACACCTACATCTATCCGCCCGCACCCAGCATGCGCATCGTCGCCGATATCATCGAATATGCGGCAAAGAACATGCCGAAGTTCAATTCGATCTCAATCAGCGGCTATCACATGCACGAGGCCGGCGCCACCGCCGTGCAGGAACTCGCCTACACGCTGGCCGACGGCAGGGAATACGTGAAGGCGGCACTCGCCAAGGGGCTCTCCGTCGATGCGTTCGGGCCGCGGCTGTCGTTCTTTTTCGGCATCGGCATGAACTTTTTCATGGAGGTCGCCAAGCTGCGCGCTGCGCGGCTTTTGTGGGCCGAGATCATGGCCGGCTTCGGCGCCAAGAAGCCCGAAAGCCTGATGCTGCGCACCCATTGCCAGACCTCCGGCGTGTCGCTGACCGAGCAGGACCCCTACAACAACATCGTGCGCACGGCCTATGAGGCGTTGGCGGCGGTCCTGGGCGGCACGCAGTCGCTGCACACCAACTCTTTCGATGAGGCCATCGCGCTGCCGACCGAGTTCTCGGCCCGCATCGCGCGCAACACCCAGCTCATCCTGCAGCACGAGACGCAGGTGGCGCGCACGGTCGATCCGCTTGGCGGCTCGTACTACGTCGAGGCGCTGACCCATTCGCTGTGCGTGCATGCGCGTGCGATCATCGCGCGGGTGGAAGCCAAGGGCGGAATTGCCGCTTGCGTCGACGAGGCCAAGCTGGCGATCGAGGAATCCGCGGCCCGTCGCCAAGCGCGCGTCGACAAGGGCGAGGACGTCATCGTCGGCGTCAACCGTTTCGAGCCGGACAAGGACGGCGAAGTGCAATACCGCGAGGTCGACAACGCGGCAGTGCTCAAGGCTCAGATCGCACGGCTCAACCAAGTGAAGGCGGGGCGCGATCCGGCAAAGGTCGCCGCCACGCTCGCGGCCTTGCGCGAAGGCGCGGCGGGCAACGCAAACCTCCTGGAGCTTGCCGTCGACGCGGCGCGGGCCCGCGCCACGGTGGGTGAAATCTCCACCGCGATCGAGCTTGTGCACGCGCGCCACCGAGCGGTGACACAGACCATCTCCGGCGTGTATGGCGGCGCCTTCCGCGGCGACAACGAGTTCGCGGCGCTGAAGGGCGAAGTGGAAAGCTACGCCAGATCGTCCGGCAAGCCGCCGCGCGTGCTGGTGGCCAAGATCGGCCAGGACGGCCACGACCGCGGCGCCAAGGTGATCGCTTCGGCGTTCGCCGACATCGGCTTTGCGGTCGACGTGGGCGAGCTGTTCGCAACGCCCGAGGAAGTGGCGAAAAACGCGGTCGCCACCGGCGCCAAGGTGGTCGGCATCTCAAGCCTCGCCGCCGGCCACAAGACGCTGGTGCCGGAGCTGATCGCGGCGCTGAAGAAGGAAAAGTGCGACGCTCTGGTGGTCGTGGGCGGGGTCATCCCGGCGAAGGATCACGATTTCCTGAAAGTACAGGGCGTCGCAGCCGTGTTCGGCCCGGGCACCAACATCCCGGATGCGGCGCGCAAGATTCTGGACCTGCTGCGGGGCTAATTCCCGATATTCTCCTTCAGGAACTTCTCCAACTCGGTCAGCCAGCGGATGCGGGTGTCCGCGGTCTGCATATAGTGTGTTTCCTTGTCGATGCGGATGAAGGTCACCTTCCGGCCGGCGTGCAGCAAGGCGCGCTGCATGCGCTCGCTCTGGTCGATGCGCACCGTGGCGTCGGCTTCACCATGGACGAGCAGGATCGGCGCCCTGATCTTGCCGGCGTTTTCCGAAGGCGAGGCGGCATCAAGCTTGTCGGCGTCATGCCAGCGATCGCCGATGAAGTGCGACCAACTCGAGATCATATAGGAATCGCTGCCGAAATCGCTCGAACGGGTGGAAAGGAAGTGTCTCAGGTCCGTGACCGGCGCCCAGGCGGCCGCGCAGGCGTAAAGCTCGGGCGTGAAAGCCGCGCCCGCCAGCGCCGCATAGCCGCCATAGCTTCCGCCGACGATGCAGATGCGCTTGGGATCGGCGATGCCGTCGGCGATCAGCTTCTTTACGCCGTCGGTGATGTCGTCCTGCATCTTGAGGCCCCATTCGCCGAATCCCGCCTCGGTGAACTTGGCGCCGTATCCGGTCGAACCGCGGAAGTTGGGTTGCAGCACGGCGTAGCCGCGGTTGGCGAGGAACTGGCTTTCCCAATCGAACTCCATGGTGTCGCGCGCCATCGGTCCGCCATGGGGCAGAATCACCACCGGCAGGTTCTTCGCCTCCTTGCCCGGCGGCAGCGTGAGATAGGCCGGAATGTCGAGCCCGTCGCGCGCCTTGTAGTCGTAGACGCGCACCTGGCCGAGATCGGTGGACTGAAGCTGCGGATAAGTCCGGCCCAGGCGGTTCAGTGTATTGGTGCGGCGGTCGAACAGATAGATCGTCGGCGGCGAGGTCGGCCCTTCGACGCTGACTATGACTTTGTCGACAGCCCGATCCCACGACAGGGCGTGAACCGCGAGGCCGGGGAATTGGGCGTCCAGGCTGCTCTGCATTTCCTGGAGTTTTGGATCGAAATAGAAATCCCGCTCCTGGTTCTGGGTGACCGCCGCTCCCACCACGCGGCCGGTCCAGGGATCGGTCATGACCTTGCTGACGTCGTAGTGCGGGTCGAAGTAGAAGCCGGTCTGTTTGCCGTCGGCGATCGACATCAGCACGAGTCCGTCGGTGCCCGATTTCTCCGCGGTGGCACCGATCACGAGGGACTTGCCGTCAAGCGAGAGCCCGTAGATGGTAAAACCGCTGGCGTTCTGGGCATCAGCGGTGGCGATCTCGCGCCAGTCCTTGTTGGGCGTATAGACAAGGAGGTGATCGACCAGGGGGTCCTTGGACTGGTCGAGGCGGGCAACGAAGTTGCCGCTGCCGTCCATGAACCACTCGACAGTATTGTCGCTGCCCCTCTCGACGTATTCGGCCTTGCCGTTGTTGACGTCCACCCGGAACATGGTGATCCGCGGCGCGTCATACACCCCGCCCATCACCATGCCAGCCGAATAGAGCGGCATGTAGATGTGGTTCGGATCGTCGGGCGCAAGATCGGTGACGTGCGAGGCCGAATAGTTGAAGTCGCGGGCATTCTGCTGGTTCGAGAACAGCACGACGGCATTCGACGCGTCGGGATCGATCACGACGGTGCGGTGCCAGGGATTGACGTTGTCGCCCCACACGCGCGCGTTCAGGTTGATCCTGACCAGGAGCCTGTGGTTGTTGGCCCAGCGGACGTTGTCGATGAAGCCTTCTTCGTAGGGAAGAATGACCGGAACTCCGGAAGGCGGATCCAGCGTCCAGATCGTCGCCACGGGCCGTCCCTTTCGCGCCTGAATGAGGGCGAGATGGGCGCCGTCGGGCGACAGCGCCGGATCGCTGATCATGGGCAGGGTGCCGAAGGCTTCCACCGGGGGCAGCGTCTGGGCGAGCGAAGCCGGCGCCAAGCATGAGAGGACGGGAACGTACAGACACGCCAAACGACGCAACAACGCACGGACAGACATTAGCTCCCCCCGGACTTCCGCCGCCCGAGGATTCAACGCCGTTCCATCCTGGCCGTGAAGTTGGCAACGCGACGCAACCATGGCGGACGGACGCCCTTTATCGCCCGGAAGTTGCCGCTGCTGCGGTGCAGGAAAGGCGCTATTTCGCCTGTTCCGGCGTTGCGGCCGGCGCCGCGCCTGGGGGCGGCTCTCCCGCCGCCGGGGTGATGTACAGCTTCTTTTCCCGGTAAGCGATGTAGATATGCAGATGCCTCAGCACGTCCATGCCGAGCAGCATGGGCGGAATCTCGACGCTGTTGGCCCTCCTGTCGAGCAGCGAGCCGGTGGACCATGTATTCACGTTCTCGTCGAACTTGTCGGGAATGATATAGATCGTGGGGTTGGCGACTTCGATTCCGGCCAGCGACAGAGTCTTGAAAGTGTGCTTCCAGGTGGGGATCCGTTCGTCGCCGCCCAGACTCCCTGCGGCCGGCGTGTCGGCGGATCCCGGGACGATGTCGAACGAACGTTGGGCCTTGCCTTTTTCCAGGGTCGACGTGCCCGCACCGGTATCGAGCTGGGCCTTGAAGTCCTGCCCGTCGAGATTGACCTCCAGGATGATGTCCGTGCCGTTCTCGAGCTTGAACGGGATCACCGCGAGCGGCCGCTCCGGCCAGTAGACCACCTGACCATCACAATGGTCCTGGCTCAAAAGTGCGAAGGTGTGGGCGCCGAAGTCGATGGAAACGTCGAACTTCTGCAGGATGTCGGCGCCGAGAAGGCCGGCCACCCTCGGATCGCCGAAATTGTCGAGATACGCCGTGCCCAGCATAAAATGGACCTTGTCGCCGCTGAGGCCCCCGATTTTCAGCGAAGCCGAGACGAACTGGGACGCATTGGCGCCGGTCAAGTCATAGACAGGCACGTCTGTGCGCGTGGATTTCAGATTCAGTTCGTTCGCCGCGGCGCTCGTGATGGTCGTCACGCCCGCTCCGGTGTCAACCTCCATCAGCTTCGGCACGCCGGCGATTTCTACCGGGACAAATGCCGAAGAGCGACCTGGGATATCGGTCAGCGAAACGGTGCCGTAGGAAACCAGCTTGCCGCAATCCCCCGCACGCGCAGGCACGAGCAGAAGCGCTGCGCTCGCGGCGGCCAGACAGATGCCGGATTTCATCTTGATCTCCCCCAGCCCAGACGGGCGACAGTATAGTGCCTTCGAGCCACGGCTTGCACCGGGCAATTCGAACCCGGCGACGAGCCGGCTTTGCGGGTTGTCATAAAGAAAGATGACGCAGTCGCAACGTTACTTGTGCCGCTTCACGCGCTCGTTACTGCGCGATATAGAGCTTGCGGTCCTTGTAGTCGATGTAAAGGCGCAGGTCCTTCAAGACGGTCATGCCAACGAGGATATCGGTCATGACGTATTCTTCCGGCTTGGCGGGCGCAGCAGGCACGGCCTCGGCCGGCGCGTTCGTAGCTGCAGCGGCTTTGGCCGCTTGCGACACAGCCGTTGCGGCCTCGGCCTTGTTTTCGGCCTCGTTGAACAGGTCCGGGATGATCGAGAACGTCGGCTCGGCGATCGTGACCGCCCCGATCTTCAGTTCCTTGAAATTGTGGTGCCACACCGTGGCGCCCGGCATGTTGTTTAGCGTGCGCGCCGCGGCCGGCGTGTCGGACCCGCCCATCACGAGCGCGAATTCGCGCTCAGCGACGGGGCGCAGGATGACCGCATGCACGGCCCCCGTGTCCAGCGTGGCCAGGATGGCATGTCCGTCGAGCACCACCGGAAGCTCGATGTGACCCGCCACCAGCTTGAACGGCACGGCGACAACGTTCTTGGCTGGCCAGTCCGGCGGGGTATCGGCACAGTGGTCGGGATCGATCATCTCGAGCCGGTGTCGCTTGAAATCGAGTGAGACGTCGTATTTCGACAGGAAGTCGGCGCCGAACAGGCCAACATAGTCGTAACGCGGATTGATGTCGCCCGGCGGCAAAACGTCCAGCTCGACTGCGCCGAAAGTGAGCCCACCCAAGCCCACGTCGACGACGACGATCTTGTTCGACGCTGCGCCGGTCGCGGTGAAGGTCCAGGTGCTCGACTTGCCAACCGGCAGCTTCAGCTCGGTGACCAACTCGGGCGTGATCCCGGTCTGCTCCGCGCCGGTATCGAGCAGGAGAAACCGGCGCGAACCGGCGATCGTCAGCGGCACGTATTGCTTGGTACCGGTCGCGTTCGAGCCGAGGTCGACGCCGGCAAGCACCTTGGGCGGCGCGCAGCTCTGCCCCAGGACCGGCACGGCAAGGAAAAATGCCAGCACCGCTGCGAAATACGACTTGGTCACTGCGGCCCCCGGCAACCCACGCCAGCAGGCTAGACTACAAGCCCATCGGCGTGTAGCAGACCGCCGTCGCAGGTGCGGCTGAATCGGCCGGCTCGGGCAAAGGAGGCGAAAATGTCGCGCATCGTCTTGATCGGACCCGGCGCCATCGGCTGCGCGATCGGCGCGGCCCTCATGGAAGCCGGACACGACGTGATGTTCTGCGCGCGCTCCGCGTTTTCGCGGCTTTCGATCCAGAAGGGCGCCGAGCCGCCTCGGACGTTCCACGCGCGCGTGGTTACCTCCGAGAAGGACGTGGCGCCCGGCGAATGGACTTTGCTGTGCATCAAGGCCCATCAGGTTGCTTCCGCCGCCGGCTGGTTGCGCGCCGCGGTGAGTCCCGGCACACGACTGGCCGTGCTGCAGAACGGAGTCGAGCAGCGCGAGAACGCCGAACCTTTCGTGCCGCCCGGAACAGCCATTGTTCCCGTGATCGTCGACCTGCCGGCCATCCGCAAAGCGCCGGGCCACGTCGTCTGGACGCGCATCGCGCAGACCTCGGTGCCCGACGACGACGATGGCAAAGCGTTCTGCGCGTTGTTTGCAGGCAGCTTCGTCGCGGCCGAGGCAGCCGAGGATTTCGTGACGCGGGCCTGGCTCAAGATGTGCAACAACGCCCCCAGCGGGGCGATCCTGGCGCTCACCGGCCAGCCGATGCGGGTGATGCACGCCCACGGCATCGCTGAAGTGGCTCGCGCAATCCTGAACGAGACGATTGCGGTGGCGCGCGCCGAGGGCGCCGTGATCAGCGACGCCCAGATCGAGCGGCAGATCGGCTTCTTCCTGGCGGCGGGCCCGGACGAGGGCAATTCGATGTATGCGGACCGCATGGCGGGACGCGAAATGGAATGGAATGCTCGCAACGGCGTCATTCTGCGCAGGGCGGCGCGTCACGGCATTGCCGTGCCGGTCAGTGCCGCGCTGGTGCCGCTGCTCGCCGCGATTTCGAACGCGCGGGCGGACTAATCGCCGATGTTGGCCTTCAGGAACTTCTCGACCTCGCTCAGCCAGAGAATGCGCGAGGAGGCCGACTGCAGATAGTGCGTCTCCTTGGGAACCGTTATGAAGGTCACCTTCTTCTTGGCGCGTTGCAGCGCGCGTTCCATGATCTGGCTCTGCTCGATGCGAACCGTGGCGTCATCGGCGCCGTGCATCAGCAGGATCGG